>Ga0315906_10000016_pt1 | contig 228283 bp, 233 predicted proteins | sample LakEriMetagenome_4_FD_203526 | JGI IMG/M metagenome (GOLD analysis project Ga0315906, IMG submission 203526) | Freshwater fungal communities from buoy surface, Lake Erie, Ohio, United States - Buoy 2 MA122 | ecosystem: Environmental > Aquatic > Freshwater > Lake > Lake biofilm | place: USA...
GAGAAGGGCACTAGGATTTCACCATGTTCACGTACGACGTTGTCTCTGAATCCGTTCGCAATCCTCACGAATTGGCGGCCGAACTCACTCGCCGTTCCAACCAGGGCTGGGAAGTTGTGCAAATCACGTACGACGGTGCCGCTTGGTTCCACGCATTCATTCGTCATTCGGGCAGTGTTCCTGTGGCACCACACCCCGGCATGAAACAAGACACCGAACCCGCCACGGTTGCTGGTCCGCTTGGCGATGCAAGACCATCAAATGTGACAACACCTGTTGCCCCTGGTTCTTCGGCTACGTCAACGCCTGCTGTTCCCGCAAATTGGTATCCCGATCCATCGAAGCGATACGAGCTTCGTTATTGGAATGGCACCGCATGGACGGAGCACGTTGCAACTGGCGGCGTTCAGTCCACAGATCAGCCAAAGTAATACCCCATGCAGGCCATCTCACTTGGCCACGCTGGCATTTTTATTCGCACGCGTGGAATCACCATTGTGTGCGACCCATGGTTTGTACCGGCATTCTTCGGTTCGTGGTTTGTTTTTCCGCGCAACGACCAATTACCAGAAGACATCATGCACGATGTGTGCAACCCAGACTTCTTGTACGTCTCGCACTTGCATGGCGATCATTTTGATGCAACCTTTCTTGCAGAGAGAATGAACAAGAACACCACGGTGTTATTACCTGACTTCCCCACCCGTGAACTAGAGCGCACGTTCAATTCTTTGGGATTCCGTAAGTTCGAACGAACCGTGAATGCGACAGAGCGTGAAATTGCTCCAGGGGTGTCCATTGCTATTCATGTTGAGTCGTCAATTACAGACGGACCAGGTGGAGACAGTGCACTTGTTGTTAGCGATGGCGAAGCACGATTAGTGAATCAGAACGATTGTCGTACAAATGATTTGGGTGCGTTGTTGTCACACGGCCCTGTTGATTTGCACTGGCTGCAATTCTCTGGCGCAATCTGGTACCCCATGGTGTACGACATACCCGCAGACGAGAAGAAGCAGTTATGTGTAGACAAAGTAGAGAGCCAGTTTGCTCGCGCTCTTCGTTACGTGGAGTCTTTGAATGCAACCACCGTTGTTCCGTCGGCTGGTCCACCATGTTTCCTAGATGAAGAGTTGTTCGGGCGCAACATGGTGACAGGCAATGAAACCAGCATCTTCCCCGACCAGATGGAATTTCAGCGACGCATGTCCGACATTGGTCGACTGAACGCTGCCACCACAATTCCCGGAACGACATTCACTGTGATTGGTGGTGGGGTCACCGTTGAACAACCATGTTCTGGAGACGAGTTGTCGCGCATCTTCACCCACAAGTTGGAGTACTTGCGTGAATACCAGGCTGACTGGGCCGAGTGGTTAACTGCAGAGAAGGCATCATGGGCGTCTCCCGATACCGACATCATTGGAACTTTGAAGTTGTGGTGGGAACCATTGATGGCGCTTGGCGTTTCAGTGCGTCAAGGAATTGGCGGGAATGCACTGATAGTCGCTGGTGATGTGTCTGTATTTGTGAACTTCTTCGACGGCATTGTGGAAGAACATGCAGGTCAGCCGTATTCATACTCGTTCACAGTGCCGCGCGACTTGTTAGAGCGTGTTGTTGCGCAACGTGCCGTTGATTGGTCGAACTCGTTGTTTTTGTCGTGCAGGTTTACAGCATGGCGCGAGGGTGCATACAACGAATATTTGTACAACTTCTTGAAGTCGCTCTCTGTAGAGAGAATGACGCGAACAGAATCCGAAGCTAAACAGAAACTTCAGGGCATTCCGTCGGACGAGTCAGACATTTCTATTGGGGACTACGTGGTGCAACGTAGATGTCCACACCGCAATGCAGATCTGTCTGTGTTTGGTGAAATTGAAGGCGACAACTTGGTGTGCACATTGCACGGATGGAAGTTCGATCTTGAAACTGGCCAATGCCGCAATGCCGCCGAGAAGGCAATCCGCATAAAGAAACGCACCGCTTAAGCCACTGTCGCTTTATCTTGGTCGCCGTACACTTGAGACTGACGAGATCGGACAGGGAAACCTGGTTACACCTCTGAGTGAAGTGAGGCGGCACGATTGTGTCGCCTCACTTTTTTTAGTACGAGCGGGCGCCATCCAAAGCCATGGGAAGCTCACACCAAATAGTGAGGCTGTACTTCACGCCACTCTTTAGCGGCCGACTCGCATGTGGATGTGTGACCAAGCTTGGCCACACAAGAAGATCCCCCACAGGAACATCTGCGTTTGTGAAGTCTTGACGAGGAAATTCAAGTTCGGCACCTTCGTACTCGTTGTTCAATTTGATGCTGGCACTCACTTGCGCAACGTCGTGATGCATACGCAGTTCTTCTTGCTCACCTAACGCATACCGAATAACGAAAACATCACGCAAGCCGTGGTAATCCACATACGGCCACCACTGCTGAATTGCGGGCCACATTCGTGCACCAATGTCGTTCTCCACGGCTTCAAACAAGCGGGGCGAGATGGCAGCCAAGGACACCTCGTAGCCCGGCACTGGGTCGTCGTCTTGTGGGCTGAAGCCCCCCGCTGCTTGCGCCGCACGAATCACCGTGGCGCAGAACTCTGGAGTCCAGAACGGCATCTGAACCACCTCAGGGGCTACAAGGCGAGCTGGCCCGTTGTTGGCTGCTCCCTGATATCCGAGGATGGCTTCAAGATTTCCCATCTCCCCATGCTGTCACTTCCATCTGTTGAAAGTGGGCTTCACCGTTAACCCGATCAGATGATGCGCCGTACACTTGAGTCTGACGAGTTCAGTCAGGAATACCTGATTACACCATTGAGTAGATGAAGGGGTCGATGGAAACATCGGCTCCTTTTTCTTTTCCCCCACCGCACAAGGATGCACACATTTAAACCGAGGCCACGATGGTGTAACGGCAGCATGTTGAACTCGTCAACTCAACGGTGCCGGCCCTGTTTCAGTTAGAACGTGGATATCCAGGGGGTGCGAGGGACAGCATTCCAATTCCATGTCTCAGACTGTTGACCCAAGCTTTCCCACAACTTGTCACGCACCTCAGCGGCACTCACACCAAGGTCGGCGAGATGCCGCAACGTGACAGCGCCATGTCTCTTCGCAAGGCGTTCACCATCGTCGCCCACAACTAGTGGAACGTGTCCGTAGACCGGCGTTTCGTATCCCAAGAGTTTCTGTAGATACACCTGCGATGGTGTAATCCCCAGCAGGTCGTCCCCGCGCACTACTTCTGAAATGTTCTGAAGGGCGTCATCGACAACAACTGCAACGTTGTAAGACGGCATGCCGTCATTGCGGCGAAGCACAACATCATCTACTCGCCCACTCACGGTGCCATGTATGTAATCAGTGAACGTTTCCGTTCCACCGTGTGCACGAAGTCGAAGCGCGCCTGGTCTCTCTTGACGGCGCGCATCTCGTTCGGCATCACTCAATGAACGACACGTTCCCGGATACAGCGCAAACTGTCCATGAGGCGCTGCAACAGCATCGCGAATGTCTTTGCGCGAACAGAAGCATTCGTATGTCAATCCGCGCTTTACAAGCGACGCAATTGCATCGTGATACAGCGAAAGTCGCTCGCTCTGCAGAATTGGCGGTGCGGCGGGCACGATTCCAAGAGATGCGAGATCAAGAGATTGCGCGACAGCGTGTTCACGAGTTGCAGTGAATTGATCAAGGTCTTCCCAGCGCACCAGAAAAGAACCACCGGCTGATATTGCCGATGCCCACGCTGCGATCGCTGTACGCAAGTTCCCCACGTGCAGTTCCCCAGTGGGCGACGGCGCGAACCGGCCAATAATCGTCATTTTTCTTCGTACATCCAAGCGTCTGGATCATTAGGAAGCGGCTCGTTCAATAATGAAAACACCTGGTCTCCAAATCGAATATTCACTTCAAGTTTTCCGCCCAATGCATTACACAAGCGCCAAAGTTTTCCAATTGTTGCTGGACGTTTCAGCATTTGACACACAGCAGGTTGTGAGACTTTGAGATACTGAGCAATTTGTCGCTGAGTTATTTTCTGTCGTTTGCGATTCAGGTTGATGTAGTGCGACACCGTCTCATGAAATATGTCGTCAAAACCAGTCTGCTCTTCATTCTCTCGAATGTCATTTTCTGTTCGTGTCGTCTTCATCACATTCCTTCTTTCACAACATATGTATCCATAATTCGATCTGCCTGCTGAATCATCTTCTTGTACCACTCTCGATGAGATGACTTGCTTCCGCCTATTAACAACACCGCTTGACGTCGAGAGTCGAAACAAAAGAAAATCCGAATCGCCGTCTCGCTATTCACTCGCAGTTCCTTCAGGTTTGGATGTCTACTTCCTTTGATGTGATCCACATGTGGTCGACCCAACGCTGGGCCCTCGCTGCGCAACAGTTCTAGTTTCCATTCGATTGAACGTCTGGACCTAGCGTTGAGAGTCTCACGCCATGCGAGAAATTCAGTTGTGTAGACGACCACCCAGGGCGATGCCATTACGCGCCCCCAAGAGTTATAACTATATACTTATATATTGAATTCAGGCGCACCCAGGCATGTGGGACACGGAACTCGGCTCGTGGCAGGTCTACCCTGAGGCGCTGTGGAGCCCCGCCAGCGACAACTGAACCGACGTGAGCGGATGACCGTGATCCTCGATCGCGATGGCCCATATTGCGTGTGGTGCTCGGCCCCGCTGGACCATTCCAGAAATCAGCCCACCAACGAACACCTGGTGCCGCGAATTAAAGGCGGCCCCAGCTGGCTAGAGAACGAACTGGCCGCGTGCAAACGCTGCAACAACGAACGTGGGCATCAGAGTCCGGCGGGCTGGTTACACGATTGCATGGGCATGGGTCGCACCCCACGAACAGATGTCATCATTGGCGCGTTAGAACGTTTACAACAAGCCATTCGTGAACGAGGCGGTCAACGCAGGGCACGCCCCTACATAGACAGTCAATTACGTCGCCTACGAAGAATGTAACTACAGCTCTTCAGCGAAACGGCGCGACAGTTTTGTGAACAGGCTCCAGCCCAACACCATGGACACCACAGCAACCAACGCACACGCACCCAAGTTGTCCCACCCTGGGAAAGCGCTGTCATACATGCTGCGACGGAATCCTTGTGCAAACACTGCCATGGGGTTTAGGTCCAGAATGCGTTGTACCCATTCGGGAACTTTTCCTTCAATGATTGCTGGCGTATACACAATGGGAGTTGCGAAAAACCACACCTGCGTAAAGATCTGCCACAGATATCCAAGGTCTCGGAAGTACACGTTTGCGGCGGACAAACCAAGCGCAAGGCCCGATGCAAACAACAACAGCAGCAACATCTGCAGCAACACAATAGGTATCCACGGGAAGAAGAGACTTCCGGCAATCACCAACGCAATGGTGAGAAGTCCCATTTCAATTCCGAACTGCACAATGCCGTGAAGTGAGTTAGCAAACACAAGTACTTCGCGCGGGAATGCAACTTTGCGAACTAACGCCGCATTTGAAAGTAGCGAGTTCATGCCGGTATTGGTGACCAACATAAAGAAGTTCCATGGCAACAAACCGCACAACAGATACAACGCGAACACCTTGATGTTGCTGTTCACACCAACAGGTGCTTCGGCCTGAAACAAATGGCCAAAGACAAATGAATAGATGGCAACGGTGGCCAAGGGGTTCAACATGGACCACGACCAACCAAGTACGGACTTGCGGTACTTGGTACGAAGTTCACGAAGCGTGAGGTTCCACAACAGTTCGTGAGAGGCCGCCACTCTCTTCACGGGTGCAATAAGTGATGCCACTAACGACCTTTTTCTAATTCGGACAGACGCTTTTCAAGTTCAACCACCCGCCGCTCGAGGAGTCGTTGCTGATCCGTGATGTGAGCCGAACCCCGCGCAAATGTCTGACCAAGCTCAATAGTTGCTCGACGTTCTGTCTCCAAAACATCGCGCACACGCCAGTCAATGGCTAGCCCAAAAACATCGCGCACACGATTTTTAAGCTTTCTCAACATTTTGCGCCTCCCACAGTTCCTGAAGCCTATGTCGCATTCGATTCCCTGTTACTTCTGGGGTGAAGCGCTGCTCCAAGTCCATTTTCCCTCTGGCTGCCATTGCCGCCGACTCTTCTTGGTTCAAATAGACATGCCTCATCATCGATGCTGCAGCGTCTAGGTCGGGCTCCGCCCATGTGGCATCTGGGTCATAGGCCTCGGCTCCTTCGCCCACTTTCACTCTTGTCCATGGGACCAGAAATGCGGTCTCTGGTGTCATGAAATCAAGATTGCCTGAGTACCCCGTGGCAATCACCGGCTTTCCCAGCAACATCGCCTCGGCGATTGTAAGCCCCAGTCCTTCTGACCTATGAAGAGACACATAGCAGTCACACAAATTCATAAGGGCGGCAGATAAGTGTGAATCCAAATACTTGTTCATCACGATGATGTCCGAACGGCCAGCGCAACTGTCTTTTAATTCTTGGAACAATTCTGGTCGACTCTCACCGTTGATGCATTTCAGAACCAACATGGGCCCTTCATTCGCCGCAAACGCTTTCTTGAATGCTGCAACAAGTCCAAGTGGATTCTTTCTTTTCATCACACTCATGAAATCGAAAGTAAAGAGAAACATGTAGCGATTATCAAGTTCTAGATCTTCGCGTGTTGCGTCGTCTACTACGCGGGGCTTTCGTAGTGGTAACGGCATGTAATGAACAGGCACCCTCGAAGGTGCCTCACGACGCAACATCTCTTCAATGAACTTGGTCGGTGCCCAAAGTTCATCTACGTATTGATACGCATCGCGATACCACGATGGTGCAACTTCAAGTTCCCAAAACCATTGACCGATGACATACGTGTTGTAAAAGAAATGGTGGCCAAAGAGATCCCGTACTGGTCTATTCAGTTCAGCGTTGACAGCGGCAATAACAGTTTTATATCGCCCTACTTCATCGGTCTCGAATTTGTAGTTTTGGCGACTCTCGGTGTTTCTGTAACCAATAGTTGATACAGGAACATCAGCGCTTCGTAAAGCTTCTACTAATAACCGTGATGCTTCTCCAATGCCGTGCTCAGCATTAAAGAACCCAATTGCATCTACCCCACCGTTAATGCGACCACCTGGCGGAATGCGGCGCTTGACGGGAACATCAGAACCTAAAAGTCGTAACGATGGAACTTCAAAGCGGCCACATGTATGTACCCACCACGCAAAATGAGTCAACTCACCTGCGTTAACTTGTGGCATAACTTGCTGCAAATCAACTCGTTCGTTGTAAACAGCCTGCATATAGCGAGGAAGTCCGGATGCAAATCGTTCTGGAATTTCCATTAACCATTCAACAAACTGAGTTAGTTGCCCAGCCTGAGTGGGATCTGGCGGCAGTGGGCATTCACCTCGTGCAGCCATTGCTCGTTCTTCAGCGAGGAGATCAATCATTCCAGGGGTTAATTCCAAGCCAGGGAACAATTCAATGCCCCTCGAATGAATCATGAATTCATTCTCAGGAATTCGTGATGTCTGTTTCAGCATTATCGACCGATTCCGCGGTAATCAAAGCCGTGCTGTAACCACGCGTCACGATTCAAAACGTTACGGCCGTCAACCACGTAGGGATTGTTCAGGCGGTGTGCAACGTCGTCTGGTGAAATCAATGTAAATTCGTGCCACTCCGTCAGGACAGCCAATACGTCGGCGTCTTCACATGCGCCCAGAGCGGTTGAGCAAATTTCAATCCACGGATAATTCTCATACACGTCGTGTGCAGTTGGATCGTATGCACGAATGACTGCACCCGCATCTTTCAATTGCGACAAAATCTTGATAGCTGGAGAATCTCGAAGGTCATCTGTATTTGCTTTGAAAGTCAAACCCCAGGCCGCAACAACTTTGCCCTGCACAGATCCGCCACAAATTGCTTTCACCTTGTTAGCGACTCGTTCATAATGTTGATCGTTTGTCTCAATAACTCCGCGCAAAAGAGCAAAGTCATACCCGTTCTCTGAGGCAATACTGACAAGCGCTCGAGTGTCCTTAGGGAAGCAACTACCTCCCCAACCAGGACCGGCATTCAACATGTCATTCCCAATTCGTGGATCCATTCCAATCCCACGTGCAACATCGAAGATATCTGCATCAACGGCTTCGCAGATATCTGCCATCGCATTGATGAATGTGAGTTTTGTTGCCAAGAAGGCATTTGCGGCGTACTTCAATGCTTCAGCAGAAGCCGTTTGCATTTTCAGTACAGGTGCATCAATTGAAGAGTAAAGAGATGCCACAGTATCTACCGCAACTTGATTGTCGCCACCTACTACGACTCTGGTGGGGTGGAGAAAATCCTGTACCGCTGTGCCCTGTCGCAAAAACTCTGGGTTCGAAACGACAGATACATCGGCCCGATTGATCTCACGTGCAACTAGCCCTGCAGTACCGACGGGAACTGTCGACTTGTTGACAACAACTGCGTTCTTCTTCAAATGGGGAGAAATAGAACGAACTGCGGACATCACATACGACAGATCTGCACTTCCATCGTCGCCTTGAGGAGTTGGCAAACATAAGAAAACCACGTCTGCGTTCGGAACAGCATCTGCAATAAGGGTGGTAAAGCTGATGGAACCTTTCTTGAGTCCATCATTCACTAATTCAGCTAAACCAGCTTCAACAATGGGAATGATTCCCTGCTTCAAAGACTTGATCTTGGGCTCATCAACGTCAAGACAAACCACATCATGGCCAAGGCTTGCAAAACATGCACCGGTTGACAAACCAACGTACCCAGTACCAACTATTGCGAGTTTTGACACATTTAGAGCCTATTCGCTGTCATGGGGCACTCAGAGGAATGTCCGTTAACAACAACCACAAGCCTGCTCGTTCTGCGCACGGAATCTATGCTCACTAGCAATGGGTTTCTTACATACCTCCGCAGAGAAAGTCTTGTTGAGATTGGCACGTGCCCTTGGCGTTACAGAGATTCAATCTCGTATCGATGCCCTTGAATCGTCGCGGCAGATTTCACCCGATCTCTATATGAAACTTGAGTCCAGATTTCGCGGCAGTACTGAAGAAATCATCAGTCGACAAATGCAATACGTTCCATTCGTGCAACATTGCATTACTGAACAACACCCTGCACTAGATCTTGGGTGCGGGCGCGGCGAATGGCTAACTGTCTTGAAACGCAATGAACTGTGTGCTGTCGGAATTGATGGGAATCCGGTTGCGGTGAATGAGTGCAAAAACAACGGGCTCAATGTTTCTTTAGGCGATATTTTCGATGTACTGCGGCGTCAACCGCCGCAATCTCTTGGTTGCATCACATTGTTCCAGGTTCTTGAGCACCTACCTTTTGAACGAGTTCTTGACGTACTTAGATTGTCTCGAAATGCACTGATTGATGGCGGAGTACTCATTGCAGAAATTCCGAATAGTCAAACCCTTCGTGTGGGTGCCACTACGTTCTGGATTGATCCAACGCATGAACGGCCATTGTTTCCAGATGTTCTTCACTTTCTCGCCCAAGAAGCCGGATTCAATTCCATTCGAACTCAAACGAGTACACCGTTAGGAACGTCTCCAGATCTCAGTAATGCGCCACAAGAGTTAGCAGAAGTGATTCTTGATTTACACACAAGAATTTACGGCGATGGTGATTTTGCGATAATTGCTACACGGTGACGCGCACTGTGAAAGAGTCTCTTGCTTGGTGTAGCACGGACTCGAACTTTTCCATAACTATCGGCCAGTCGTAGTTATCTAAAACGTATTGCCTTCCAGACTCGCCAAGCTGTTGCGCTTCTGATTGATGGTCACACAACCATTGCAAACAACCATCAAATTCGGTGTACCTGTTGTAGAACAATCCACCTTGGCTGCGTTTCACTTGGCCCACCATCACATCACTGGCACCTTGTACCAATACGGGCTGCGACTGTAGCCACGCTTCACACAGAACGATTGAGAAACTCTCGAACGGTGAGGGCTGAACAAGTGCGACACAGCCTGCTATTGCCTCGTGTTTCATAGAGTCATCTAAGAATCCAACATGGACAATGTCTGGATGCTGGGGAATATCCATTACAGATTCTCCTGCCAGTACTAACCGCAAGTTTCCAGGATGATGTCCTTTGTACTCAACGAAGTATCGGATTAACTCTGAAACCCCTTTAAAGACATCAACGCGACCTACATAGAGAAGGTAGGGGTCATCATTCAGCTCATACGTGTGCCGAAACTGCTCTCCGGTACAGGCTGGAATGCTTGTCGGCATTCCAATTCCAACAACGCTTCCAGCAGCATTTGGTGAATACAGCCTCTGGACAGTGTTCTGTTCTTCTTCGGTAAAGAACAGGAAGCCATCTGCCATAGAAAAAATCGAGCGATACATAGGCAAATGAGCAGATGGTTCGTCATGGGCTGTTGGTTGAAACACGATTGGCGCAAGTCCAAACACTGCAGGAATACCAAGTGTCGATGTGGAATACATATATGTCATAAAGACCACTGCGTCATACTCACGTGCATGTTTACGTAGCCACTGCACATGACCTTCAAGAACTGGCCCCATCTCCATGGCCCACTTCCTTTGATCAGACAATGAAGCAATACCGGGGTCCGTAAGAATCTCTTCGTGCAGTTGAGCAAAGACTGCACTATCCCGTTCTTGTTGAACCGACAATCGATGGACAATGACCCCATTCAGTTCGGAAGTTCCTGGTGAGTAGTGGTTTGCCCATGTCACGTACGACAAAGCAGTCGATGTCAGAACATGAACCTCATGACCACGTTGAACCAACTGCTCGGCGAATAATCTGCAGGCCGACTCTGATCCCCCAACAATCTCTGTTCCATATCTCTGTACAGAGTAGAGAATCTTCATGTGGACAATCCCTTACTCAGAAGGGTTCTCAAGTTTGTTAATTCGTTGTTCTAAGTCTGTGATGAGAACAGTGAGTTGCTCATTTACCAAGGTTCGTTCCACCACCTGGGTCAACACAGAGTTAGCAATTTGCTCTACAGGCGCAATCTCTCTCACTGTCTTCGAAAGGACATCCAAGAGAACTTGATCAAGACGCTGATTAATCTCAATTAATTGGCGTTTTGTTGCACGTAGGTCGTGGCGTGTTCGAGCAGTATCGCGAATAATTCGAATAAGGCGGAAACGCGACGTATCCTCCGGCGTTTCTATCAGTTGGGCCATTGCAATCTTCAGTTGTTCCAGATGACTAAGTAACAACTGAATTTGATGAATCTCATCTAGCGATTTCTTACCGAGTTGAAGTCGATGTTCTTCTTCTACACCCAGTTCATAGCCTGCGGGAAATGCCCCAGCAGCACGGCGAGAATCGATGCCGTCTTGAATCTGTTTCAATATTTCGTCAATTCGATTATTCGTCACGAAATCTCAACCTTGCAGACTTTGGGCTCAGAAGAAAGTACCATCTGATGTGGAGTCACTCTAGGAGTCTTGCCCAAATATGAAGGATTACGCGATCAAAGTTGATGGGCTGTGGAAGATGTTTCGGCTCTACCACGAGAAGAACCAGTATCTCAAAGCTGCAATTGCTAAGGGCCGTCGCGGGCAATACGAGGACTTCTGGGCACTCCAAGATGTCACGTTTGAAATTCCAGAAGGGGAAGCCTTCGGAATCATTGGGTCTAACGGTTCTGGTAAAAGCACACTCCTTAAATGTCTCGCTGGAATATTGACGCCTGATCGTGGTCAACTTGTCGCTAACGGAAAAGTTGCCGCACTCTTAGAACTGGGCGCTGGTTTTCACCCAGACCTCTCAGGCCGAGAAAACATCGCACTTAACGGAGCGATTCTTGGCATGACTCGTCGTGAAATTGAAAACAAATTTGATGACATTGTGGGTTTTGCCGGATTAGAGCAATTCATTGATACACCAGTAAAGAACTACTCGTCGGGAATGGTCGTTCGCCTCGGATTCGCGGTAGCTATCAACGTTGAGCCTGAAATTCTCATCATCGACGAGGTACTTGCTGTTGGCGATGAAGAATTCCAGCAACGATGCTTCCAGAAGATTGAGCAATTCCGTCGTGAGGGTAGAACAATCGTCTTCGTAAGCCACGGACTCAGCCAGGTCTCGCAGTTTTGCCACCGGGCTTTGTGGCTCGAAAAAGGCATCGTGCAGACACTCGGACCAGCCTTCGAAGTTGTGTCTGAATACACCGGCGCTGCACACCATGTTGAACACGTAGAGACCTCAGATATTTCCGATGAACCACTTGACCGTTGGGGTACTGGTGAAGTGCGCATCACCAAGGTTGCCTTGTCATCTTTAGATGGACGAGACGCAAATACATTTGAAAGTGGTCAGCCACTAAAAGTGCGAATCGAATACGAAATCAACTCACCAGTTGCAGAGTTGGTCGTTGGGCTTCGCATTACACATCTTCATGGCTTCAATGTGTTTGGAAGTAACACCAAACGACGTGGCCTCACAATTCCTACAACATCAAGAAAAGGCGTCGTTAACTTCGTGGTTGACTCGTTACCAATTCTTGAAGGAACGTTCGACCTCACAATTGATGTGTCAGACAATGCAGAGGTCAATCCTTACGACCACATTGAAAAGGGCTTCCGATTCAACGTTGTTCAAAATGGAACATTTGACGAAGGCGTCACACGAATTGGTGGAACTTGGTCAATTTGATTCGCTAGCCGTTTCGTAAAACCATAGATTTCACTCCAACACATGGCTCAGGACCATCAACTGGATCATCTTTCACAATTTCATTCTCAGCGCGTGTACAAGTGAGTGTTAACTCCACAGGACGACCAACCGTTGAGAGGGGCAGTGCAACCTCTATGTCCTTTTCACGACTAACCCCAAATTGGGCCTTACTTACAATCGTTCCGTTGGCAGCAATTATCAATTCGCGCGTGGCTGGTGTTTGTGGGTGTCTTCGCAGAGACAGAACAAGTGTTGGTGTCGAAACTTTTGCAGAAACATCGAAACCAAGCGCCGACCGGTATCCACCAGCCCATGTACCCCATCGTTCCGGAGGCAGAAAGCCTCGCAACAAGAAACGAAAACCGGCTTTCCCCTCAGCGATTTGTTCAGTCCTTCTAGCGTCGAGAGTGAAGTAATCAAGAGACGGATTGGTTTGAAGTTCACCGTTCTCTACGTAAGTGATGGAGGGGTCACATCCAGATGCCACCATTTCCGCACGACCGTTTGGCGTGGTGTATGCCAACGTTGCCTTATTTTCATTCATGAATGTGCACGCCAAAAATGCATTGCCTGATATTCCGGTTTCGACGGGCATCACCAAGTCAGATGTTGCACGTAACGCCAAATTGCTGAGATGGGATCCCAGTTTGTCGACCCACGAAAATGCAATCTTTCTGTTTGTTGGATCTTCAAAGTCCTTAACAATCGCATTCGCAAACCAGTCCACATTGTGTTTTTTTGTCGCGTTAACGGGTAGGCGGCCCTGAATCATTGGCGTCAGCAAAAGTGCAATGACAACAGAGAGACTCAGTGCTACTTGCGTTGAAGTGGGACGTGTTGCTTGGAAACGTTCAAAGGTGAGAGCCACAAGTGATAACACCACAGGGACGGAAATGAATAACAAAATCCAGAACATTTTTTGGACGTAATACGGCTGTTCAAAAACTGAAAAGCCTCCCGCCACGGAGACAGTTACAACCATTCCTGCAACAAAACCCAAGTGGCTTAGAAGGAAACTCTTTCCGCTCGTCAATTGACTCAACCAAGAGTCCTTCACAGCAAAACACAGAATGACGGCAAAAACGCCCCACATCAGAACGGTGTAGAGATATGGCTTATATGTAGAGCCATCTAGCAACAATGAACGAACTGCTGGGCTCTCGGAGCCAAGAATGACTAGTAACGCAAGAATCAGACCGAGTGCTGTGAGAACAAATTGAATTGATGGTCGCAACGCCGTCGACAGCACTGCTGTCACTTTTGTTCTATGAGCACTTCTTTCGTTGATGAAGCGAAGAAGTGTGAACGCAGCTACGCCCAAGAAAATTACGGCGTAGGGTTGATAAATATTCCATGCACTCAGGGCGAAGAACAAAAGAACTGCAAAGGTCATAACAAGGTGACGCCAGGATTCACTATTCACCAAGCGGTCTGCAACAGCAAGAAACGCAAGAAGTACCCACGTCATTCCTAGTGATGTTGTAAAGCCCGACCACAGAAGATGAACAACAAAGTTGTCCATAGCTGAGAATGCAAATGCGAGTGGGGGTAAGAACATGACACGTCGTATGCCTGTGCCGTGGGCTCCCTTCATAAATACAACGACAGCCAGTTGACAATAAGCCGCAAATTGCAACCACTCCACCCAAGCACCCATCGCATACTCGTGGGCCAACAACGGAAGAGTTGAGTCGGGCCCTGTCAACGCAGTGAGATTGGCGATAAAGAAGTGCAATGACTGTGGGTAGGTGTACATCTGAAATGGACTGGCAAATACAACATCACCAGATGCGCGCAACAACTTATGAACAATTTCGTTATGCGCTCCATGGTCACCCCCAGCAAGATGACCTGAAATCAATCTGACTGGTTCGTCTACCCAACGTTGAGTCACAAGAATGAGCAAAACAACCGGGAGTGCTGCCATGATGCCGACCGTAACTATTCGTGACAACGACGGTGTTGTTATTACATCGGCCGTTCGAATTGCTCGAAAACCAGCCAGAACCGCAAAGACCACAGCGATAATGAGAAAAAGACGAGAAGCGTTATCGTCATCAACTCCCACCGAACTTCCTAGCCATTGCGCGACATAACCCATATAGAGGGCTGTTATGAGAACCAAGAGCCCAATGGGCCAATACAAAATTGGGTTTGCACGCTTAAGTACTGCAACGGAAATCAGACTGCTCAACGATAAAACAAGCAGCCAGTGCAACGAAACGTTCAATGAATAGAAGGTGCTCCCAAACAAGAGCACAACCAGTAAGAGTCGTAATGCGCGAGATTGCTTGTCGGAAAACGTCATTCTTTTTCGGGCACTGTTGGTTTCACCTTCACGACATTGCCCTCAACATCTAACTTACGCACTTTTGACCAGCTGATAGAAGACAACCAACCATTCGAGACCTCTGGTCTGTCAGTAATTGGTGCTTGACAGTCGGCGAAAGATGACGTTCGCGTGCCATCAAAGAGAATTGCTGTGAAATTCTTCTGAAACTGATCGTCAAATGTGGCACGGGCCTGCTCAGGCGAGATCTGGCAAATGTTGGCGGCTGTCCACACTCGATGCTCAACTTCGTCAAAGCCGCCCAAACCGAACGCCATGCGACTGCAGAGATACGCGATGTAATTCTGACCGACATCGCCCTTAGTCGTATTCACGCAACCGACCGGAGAAGTGGGACGATCCCTTAATTCCTGAACTACCGCAGATGCCCATGTATATGACGGTTGATTTAACTTCACAGTCCACTGAATTGAATTCCATGGTGGAGAAAACATTGCCGAAATAAACACCAACACAATAGGTACAAGACGCACTGTAGACCTAGACAAGTGTTGTGGAATAAACCGATGAGAAATCACAACTGCCGCTGGTGCGGTGACTGCAACAGAGATATACAAATATTTCCAAGCGCCGTACTGCGGGACGTAGGGCGCCAAAAAATACGACCATGTAAAAAGAAGAATCGTTGGAATCACAATGACGAGCGGTAATACCCAATGTGAGCGATTCTTTTGAAGTTCGTCTGAGTTGAATGCCCACATCACCATTGCAATAAAACTGAGTGCAACAATCCACGCATTTACGGTGGAATAACCACCTGCGATAGTCAGATTCATAATCACATAATCAAGATCTAATGCGTTCTGAAGAAAACTTGCGAAAAGTCGTGTGTACGACACATACGCAAAAACGAGAACGGCTACTGCAGAAAATGTCATCCATCGAATTGTTTTTGCGGTTGGTTTGGTTTTTACAAACGGAACCAAGAGAACAACACAAATTCCGAATATGTAAACGAACGCAAGTCCAGTGAGGGGAAACCACGACTGGCCCGCGGCGATAAGGGACAAAAAGACAATTGCGTATTTCAGAACTTGATCTCTTCGCGTCACATCTGGCAACAGCAAATAGGTGACGACTCCAAAGGATAAAAACATCACAGCGACACCCGCAGAGAAATGTCCGGCTGCTGCCACGCCCATAATGAATGCGTAGCCAAGTACTCCCCCTACCGCCCCGAACGCACATCGGCTTACGAAGTCAATGCTTGAGGTACGTGCTACTCCAACAACAAACCAAGACAACGCCGTAATCACGCCGACAATTACATAAGCCCTAGCTAGAACAAGGGCGTTTTCAGCGTTGGAAACAGGTGCAACCTCACCCAAAGTTGTCATCAGTTGACGCACAATGTTGATGAGAACGCCAGTACCTGGCCCACCAGATTGACTACTCGCAGCAGTTAGTTGAGTCTGACCATCTGCAACTGACTTCGACAGTGCCAACAACCATGCTGCGTTGTCTTCGCCACTACTCGCCAGAAATCCAAATGCACTTTCTGACGTCCACTCACGAACACCTCGCAGTAAAACACCAATCAGAACAATCGCACCCACAAATGAGACTGCAAATTTTCTTTCGTCTTCTGTGTTCGAAATTGATGGTGTGCATACCGTTATCACGAGTGCAATAAAAAGAAATACGGAGAGGACTATCTGACCATCTAGTGAGTACGAAGGAACAAATGTCGCCGCTAAGAGTGCGCACACTGTGCAAGCAACCAACGAAAGCGCAAATCCTAAGAACACAGCCGAGAATTGCTTTCCAATCAACCCGTACAGAAAGCCAAAAACCCCCGCTAAAAAGGCGGTTTCAGTAGTTGAGTCAACTACATACGCGACAAGTGCAAAGAAGAAAGCGGTGGATAGTGCCGAGTAAAGCCGATTGCTTCGGAAAAGACTCGTGCTGAGTAAATTCACTGCTTCTCCAATAAATGACGGACATCTCATTGTAGAGATGAAAAGAACTAGCCTTAGGACAATGAGTTCGTTCGTTCATGAAACTGCTGATCTTGGGACAAATGTTTATCTTGGAGAAGAATCCAAGATTTGGCATTACGCCCAAGTTCGTGAAAATGCATCAATCGGAGACGGTTGCATCATTGGACGCGGTGCCTACATCGGCACGGGTGTCTCTTTGGGTCGCAATTGCAAGGTTCAAAATTACGCACTTGTGTACGAGCCAGCAATCCTTGGAAACGGGGTCTTCATTGGGCCAGCTGCGGTGCTCACAAATGACCAATTCCCGCGATCTGTTACACCCAATATGGACCTCAAGGGCGGTGACGATTGGGAAGCCGTAGGGGTCACTATTGACGATGGTGCCTCTATCGGGGCTCGAGCCGTCTGTGTGGCACCAGTGAAGATAGGCAAATGGGCCACTATTGCGGCCGGAGCCGTGGTCACCAAAGATGTCCCTGACTACGCGTTAATGGTCGGGGTGCCTGCCCGGCGCGTTGGGTGGGTCGGCAAGCAGGGCCGCCCATTACAAAGCCTTGGTAACGGTAAGTTTGAGTGTCCCGTTGACGGCACTCAATACGAAGAAGTCAGCACCAATATTCTCAAGGAATCGGAAGAAAAATGATCCCTGCTGCCAAGCCCATCATCGGTGATGACGAACGCGAAGCCGTCGACCGCGTTCTGCGTTCGGGAATGCTTGCCCAAGGCCCAGAAGTGAAGGCCTTTGAAGATGAATTCTCGCCGTTCGTTGGCAATCGTCACTGCATTGCAGTGAACTCAGGTACATCTGCGCTTCACATGGCGTTTGTTGCAGCTGGCATCCGCCAAGGCGACGAAGTCATTGTCCCTTCCTTTAGTTTCGCTGCAACTGCTAACTCCGTGAAGCTCGCAGGTGCAACGCCGGTCTTTGCCGACGTAGAGGCCGACTATTTCAACCTCGACCCAAAGTCTGTGGAAGCAGCAATTACGCCTCGCACTCGCGCCATCATGCCTGTTCATCTCTACGGTCATCCAGCCGCCATGCACGAACTGCAAGCAATTTGTCAACGTCACAACCTTGTGCTCTTTGAAGATGCCGCACAGGCACATTTAGCCGAACTCGACGGAACACCAGTTGGCGCGTTCGGTGCAGCGGCATCCTTTTCTTTTTATCCAACAAAGAACATGACGTCTGGCGAAGGTGGCATGGTCACTACCGGCTGTGATCACATAGCGCGCCAAGTTCGGCTCCTTCGTAATCAAGGAATGGAACGCCGATATGAGAACGAGGTTATTGGGTTCAATACTCGTATGACAGACCTGCACGCCGCAATTGGACGAGTACAACTTCAGAAAATTGAAGGATGGACAAAAACTCGACAGCAAAATGCAAAATTTTTGTCTGACAACTTAAAAGGTGTGGTGACTCCACCTGTTGCTGCCGGTGCAACTCACGTGTACCACCAATACACCATTCGAGTAGTTGATCACAACAGAGACGCCTTTGCAGAAGAACTCACAAAGAGAGGCGTTGGAAATGGCGTGTACTACCCCACCCCCATTCATCGTCTTCCTTCATTCGGTTTAACACTCGACCTACCCGTCACAGAACAAGTGGCGCAACAGTGCTTGTCGTTGCCAGTTCATCCGTCATTGTCTCAGTCCGATCTTGAAACAATTGTGTCAACAGTGAACTCTGTTGCTCAAGCAGGAAGCTGACATGTTGCGCGCAGGCCTTGTTGGCCTTGGCATGATGGGTCGCCATCACATGAGGCTTCTCGACCAAATCGATGGAGTCGACTTTGTTGGCGTGCACGACCCAGCACTTGCTGGACAGGGCACAATCAATGGACACCGTGTATTCGACACCCTTGATGAATTGATTGCCTCGGGTATTGACTACTGCGTGGTAGCCGCACCCACTGTTTTTCACTTAGATCTTGGACTCACGCTTGCGAAGGCAGGTATCCACGCACTTATTGAGAAACCGGTCGCCCCTACACATGTGGAAGCAACTCAATTAGTAGAAGCTTTCGCTAATGCGAACCTCATTGGTGGCGTTGGACATATTGAGCGCTTCAACCCTGCCTTACGAGCAATGCGGCAGAAAATTGAAGAAGGCCTTCTCGGAGACATTTACCAAATCTCAACACGGCGACAGGGCCCCTTCCCAGCACGTATTGCCGATGTCGGTGTTGTGAAAGACCTCGCCACACACGACATTGACCTCACCGCGTGGGTTGCCCAAAGCCCTTACAAATCAGTCTCCGCACGAACCACTCATAAAAGTGGCCGGGCACACGAAGACATGGTGATTGCAGTCGGCACGTTAGAAAATGGCGTCATCGTTAACCATGTGGTGAATTGGCTGTCACCCTTCAAAGAGCGAAACACAACAGTGATTGGCGACAAAGGCGCGCTTGTGGCTGACACATTGACAGCTGACCTTACCTACTATGAAAATGGTGTGGTGAATAACAACTGGGACAATGTCTCTGCATTCCGTGGTGTGTCCGAAGGCGATGTCGTTCGATTTGCTCTCAACAAGGTGGAGCCACTTCTGGCCGAACACTTGGCTTTCCGAGATGCTGTCATTAATAAGGACAACAATGGCATTGTTACTTTGGCCGATGGACTCGCCGCTGTGTACATCGCCGACCAAATGATTATTTCATGAGAGAGGTGTGGCGTATCTTTCGCCAGGGTCTCCAGATTCTCTCAAAGTCTGGACGACGAATTCTGTGGCTGTACGGAGCCGGGCTTATTCTTCTTGCAGGCTTAGATGGCGTAGCGCTCTACTTTGTCTCCCGAGTGTTTACCGCTAGCCCTGGTGGAGACTCCATCGAGATTTCATCTGGTGGACCCATATTGATTCTGGTTGTTGTTCTCTTCACAATGAGAACCCTCTTCTCAACGATTATCTCATGGATCTCTGTCAAGAGATTTGCTCTTGAAGAGGTGCGGATTGGGTCAGAGAACTTTGATTCATTGATGGCAAAGTCCTGGAACGAACGCGTTGACTCATCGGTGAACGATCTTCACAACGGTGTCGATCGTGGCCCCACTGGCATGGTGCAAGGTTTACTCATCAACGTTGTCACCATTGTTTCCGAAGCAGTCACGGCAGTCTTGATACTTGGTGCATTGTTGCTGCTACAGCCCGTGACAGCACTTATTGCTGCGGTTTACTTTGCAGTCGTTGCTGTGGCCCAACACCGCCTATTGTCCCATTCGGCGAGTAAAGCTGGAGAAACTGTCGTAGCTCACACGGTCAATGTGTACGAGACACTTGCGGATGCATTCGCACTCAGCAAGTTGTTGTCCGTTAATCCGAGTAGATCATTACGACCTCATCTCAATGAAGAGCGGACTCGCCTGGCACTTGCTCGTGGACGCGTGGTTTTCCTCGGAATGCTTCCTCGATATTTCATGGAGTTGATTCTCGCAATTGGCTTGGCAATCATTGCCGGTGGCACATACGCAATTTCAGGGTCAGAGGCGGCCCTTTCAGCTGTCACCGTGTTTGCAGCTGCTGGTTTCCGATTATTGCCAATAGTGAATCGCATTCAGGGTTTGGTCTTGCAGCTCTTTTCCACCGTACCAAGTGCACGTCTCTCCTTGGTCGAGAAGGCTTTGCACGGTGAAAGTGATATCAAACGCTCAACCACTGACAGCTCAGTTCTTTCGCTGCAGAATGTCACTTTTCAATACCCCACGAGCGATCGACCAGTACTTGCTGATATCACTCTTTCCCTTGAGAGTGGTCTGCAATACGCCATCGTCGGTCCTTCAGGTGCAGGCAAGACAACGTTGGTAGATATTTGCCTTGGTTTACTTCAACCACAAAGCGGCAGTGTTAGCAGGGCGAACAAGCCAGTCGCCTATGTGCCCCAAGAGACCCACATTGCCCGCCTCACTCTTGAACAAAACATCGCACTTGAATGGACTGATACCGAAATTGATCACTCGCGTGCTGAGAATGCAATCCGTACCGCTCGCCTCACTAATGTGCTTGATGGTCGAATTGCAGAGCAAGGTCTTTCTGGACAAGCTCTGTCTGGCGGGCAAAAGCAGCGTATTGGCCTCGCAAGAGCGCTCTATCGGAACCCTTCGATTCTTTTCCTAGACGAAGTGACAAGCGCGCTTGATGCTGAGACTGAACATGCGGTGATGTCCTCAATTCAAGAACTACGCGGAACGATTACGGTGGTCATCGTTGCCCACAGACTTTCCACTGTTCAACATGCAGATCAAGTGATCTACGTTGAAAATGGCAAGATTCTCGGAGTTGGCAGTTTCGAAGAACTACGTCAATCTCTTCCGCAACTACAGCGACAAATAGAACTGGGAGCGCTCGACCTCTTGAGCTAGACAGCACCGATTTCGTTCATGTTGGCTTGATGTTGCGCCATCCGTTGAGAAATCACATCTTGATTGCTCTTGGTCCACTCAACTGTGCGACGCAAACCTTCTTCAATTGATACTTCAGCAGCGAAACCAATCTCGCGTTTCGATTTTTCGGTAGATCCAAAGCGACGTCCTGAATTATCCCAGTCTCTTGCTGGCTGAATATTCATTGGTGTGGCGTTACCGGTCAGATCATTGATCGTTTCGGCAAGTTCTTTGATAGTCGTCTCAACGCCAGATGCAATGTTGTAGGCCTCACCAGGAGTCCCCTTCAACCCACATGCGATCAATCCTCTGCAAATGTCGTCAACAAAAATGAAGTCGCGGCTAACCATTCCACCATTGTCAAGACCGAGGGCTTCTCCGTGTAAGGACTTCCAAATGAACGTTGGGGTTACATTTCTCCACACAGTTGCGTACGTTCCTCGCCATTGGCCGGCTCCCAGTATTTCGCGGGGTCCGTAGACATTTTGAAAGCGCGCCTTCACAAAGGGCATGCCGTACATCTTGAAGTAGTAGTTGCCATACATCTCACCCACAAGTTTGGAGATGGAGTACGGACTGTCGTGATACAGGGATACCGGAGCATCTTCAGTTGTCGCTGTTGGGTCACCATATGTCTTCTCCGCTACCGCGCAACCGGCCGCTGAATAGACGACTTTTGTCAAGTTCTTTCGTTTACCCAGAAAATCAAACAGCTTCAGCGACGTGAAATTGTTATTGGCATGGTCTGCAATCGGGTCAAATATTGAGGATTGGTTACCGTGATAGCACGCAAGATGCCAGACATAATCAAGGTCTTCAGGAAGCTGTGCGAGAACCGAGTCGTCAGCAATCGATCCTTCAATGAATTTCACTCGAGAATCATTAGGAAGATTCACTGGGTCAGAAGACATGAAGTTATCAACGATGGTGAGCCCAGCAATATCGCTTTCAAGCAACATGTGAGACAAGTTGCTTCCCACAAAGCCTGCACCACCGACGACAAGAATCTTCTTTCCAGAAAACTCGGGATACGTACTCATTTCTTCTCCTGCAAGTGACTGTAGATGTCGGTGACGCCATTGATGTCATACCAATGCAACATTCGCGAAATCGTCTCGGCAAAGGAAACTTTCGCTTTCCACTTGTACTGAACTTCTGTCTCGCTTGGATCAAGCACTACTTGAGCCACATCATCAGGGCCTGGTGGGTTAATCGCAACGGGCTCAGCATTTGGTTTCCCAACATGTTGAGCAACTAAGCGGAAAATTTCCTCAATCGTGTGACCTTCGCCAGTAGACACATTGAATACTCCCGTAGGCGCATCATCCGCAAGAGCCAACTCCATTAGGGACAAGAAATCACTCATGTCGAGAAAATCTCTCACCGTTGTAGAGACTGAGCAGTCTTCTCCAGCCTTCAAGCGTTTGTAGAAAGTAGGAATTGGCCCAATTGCAAGCCGTGGCCCAGTCACATTGGCCAATCGAAACGAAGTACTGGACATATCCGCATTCAACACAAAGGCTTCACCTGCAGTTTTAGTAATGCCGTAACTGGTGAAAGGCGCAGTGGAGTGCGTGATCGGAATTGGTACTTGTTGTGGTCGTCCGTAACACAATGCTGTCTGAAAATTAATCAAGCGTTTCACATTGTTCTTCTCTGCGGCACGTACAACATTGCATGTACCCACAACATTCGTCAGCGAGTCTTCTTGCCAATCATTGGGGTCTTTGTAAGAAGCAGCACTGTGGATGACATGCGTTGGTTGAAAATCTGAAAAAAGAATGTCAAGCTTTTCGCGTTCTGTAATTGACAATTCAACTACTTGAAGATTCTCTGCAGGAAGAAGCGCAGCCTTCTTTCCAGTTGCAAAATTGTCAATAACTAAAATTGATTCACATTGAGACCCAATGTGTTCAATGATGTTGGTTCCTAATGATCCGCCACCACCTGTAATCAATAAGCGCATTACTTATTGCTCTTCAGGTGCGTGTATCCACCGGTCACACCAAATTCTTGGTAGTACTTCACTGCATTCCACACTGTTGTTTCCAAGGGTGTGAAGTCAATCTTGCCAAAATCTGCGACGGTGCGAGAAGGATCAAGCAAGATAGAAGCCGCGTCGTCCGGAGTCAGTTCACGAATCTCTGGTTCTGGATATTCTGTGATTCCCATTGCCTTGACTACCGCGTTGTACAGCTCAATGATTGCAACATCTCCCCCACTTGAGAAGTGGTAAGCGCCTGATCCGGTTCCATCGGCTGCACGAATGACAGCTTTGACAAGGTCCCCCACAAAAACGAAATCTCGTCGAGCAGGTGTCACAAAACACTTTTTCCCTTCAGACAAACGCTGGAAGAAGATAGGCAGAGGGCCGGAGACATTTCGAGGGCCAACGACATTCGCTAAACGGAAAGTGACATAGTCCAATCCTGAAAGAACCAGATAGTCCTCAGCTGCACCTTTGGAAATTGAATAGCTGGAGTTATCCACTCGCCTTGGGTGATTCAGCGACACCGGATTCTCATCGGGCTTCACGCCATAAATAAGAGCGGTTTGGAAATAGACAAATCTCTTGACGCCCTCGTTCTTTGAAGCGTTGACCAAGTTCACCATTCCCATGGTGTTGGTCTGCACATCAGTTACCCAGTCATCTGGGTCCTTGTAAGCGGCAGCCGTGTGCACCACAACATCAGGCTTGAATTCAGCAAACACCTTGTTAATCAGGTCAGTATCACCAATAGAACCCTGGACAAACCGATAACGGCTGTTCTTTGCCACATGCTCGGGTCTACCCGTCTCAAAGTTGTCAATTCCAACAACCTCATCCCCACGACCTAAGGCCTCATCAACAACATGGGAACCAACCTGGCCGGCAGCACCAGAAACAAAAAACTTCATTTTTGCAGTCTATTTCAATAGGGATCTGTACTCCGAGGCTTTGTCATGAAACTCTTGTTGCCATAGCTCAAGGCTCAACAACGCCCATGTCTTCCTGGAGAAACGAGCTTCATCTCCAAAGTTCTTCAGAATCTCACCTGTATTCAAATAGTCGCGTTGCTTGCTGTGCATGTTGGACAAGATGTCAGAAACAAATGGCTTCAGTTCATCTCCAAACCACTCCTTCAACGGCACTGGGAATCCCATCTTGTCCCGTCGCTCAAGAATGGAATTCGGAAGTGTCTCTCGATAGCTATTTCGAAGTAGATGCTTTAGTCGTCCGCCCGGAAACTTGAGATCTGCTGGCACAGTTGCTGCAAACTCAACAATTCGATGGTCCAACAATGGAACTCGGCTTTCAAGCCCATGTGCCATGCTCATTCTGTCCTCCACAGTGAGCAGCGCCGGAAGAAGAGTTTTAAATTCAAAGTGCGTCATGCTGTCAAAATAAGCTTCTTTACGAACATTTGCTTGACTGTTGAAAATATTGAGAAAGCTTTCCTTTACGGAGTTCATGTCTAGGGAATCCCACTGAACTTCAGACTGCATATCAGTCGAACGATTAACTAAACGAAAGAATCTTTCGTCAAGTGGGCCAAACAAACCTTCTCGCCAAAACTCCTGCATGAGTGGCTTATATTCCTGAAGAATTCCCAAATTAGGAATGATGGATTCAATGGTAACGACGTAATTTCCGTTCTTGTACGTGCCATCGATTGCTGCCTTGATGCTCTGCTCAAAATAAGCAATGAGATAACGCGCATATCCGCCAAAAATTTCATCTCCGCCTTGTCCGCCAAGAACAACTTTTACATCTTGTGATGCAAGAGCAGACACCATGTACTGAGGAAAAGATCCAGGTCCAGCAGTTGGTTGGTCGAGATGCCAAATCACTTTTCGAATATTGTCTTCGAAGTCTTGAGCTGTGATATCGATTGTTCTTAGATCACCATTAAATGCGTTTGATGCGTCACGTGCGAAAGCACTCTCGTCATATCCGGGATAATCAGTGAACCTTCCGTGGAATCCTTTGCCTCCGAAGTTTGAATTACCCGCCGCAAGAATCGCAATGAGTGAAGAATCAACGCCACCGGAGAGATAGCTACCTATTTCAACATCGCTCCTCAAATGAAGCTCAACTGATTCGTTAATCAATTCATGAAGTCGTTCTTCTGCCGATTCGGCAGTCCAGGAATAGTCCACCTCATACTTCACGTCCCAGTACTGAGTGGTTTGAATTGAGCCATTCTGGATGGTCATGAAATGTCCAGGCATAAGTTGCTCAATGCCGTCAAACATTGTGGATCCGGTAATCGTGTATTGAAAAGTTAGATACTCGGCAAATGCAGCAGGGTTGGTGCTTATTGACGGAAGGAAAGGCAAGAGAGCTTTTTGCTCAGAGGCAAAATAGAGAACTCCATCTTGGACGGAGTAGTAGAGCGGCTTGATGCCAAAACGGTCTCGTGCAAGTACAAGCCTCTGATTCGATTCGTCCCATAGTGAGAATGCGAACATGCCACGTAATTTTGAAATTGCGGCCGTACCCATCTTCTTATACAACGCCAGAATTGTCTCTGTGTCTGAATTAGATCTAAAAGACTGACCTTCACTGGCCAGTTCAGCTCTCAACTCTCGGTAGTTGTAAATCTCTCCGTTATAGGAAAGTGAATCGCCAAATGAATTGACCATCGGTTGAGCGGCATTGGGAGATAAATCAATTATTGCCAGTCGACGATGTGCAAGGCCAACGAACCCATCCTGATGAATCCAAACACCACTACCATCCGGTCCCCGATGTGCAATCAGGTCATTCATAACCTGAAGAGCTCTATCAGCGTTTCGTAACTGCTGTCCACTAAGCGAAACCATTCCAACTAATCCGCACACGAAAAGACACCCTTAATCAAGATAATCAACACTATGACCAAGTCAAATTTCGATGAGACATCAGATCACATCTCATTACCAATTGAGTGATCATCGACAGAAAGCAGAGACTGAATCAAATTTCGACGGATCCTATTCTCATGATCAATTGAGTACGTCCGTGCAGCACTATCAAGCCGCTCAGAAAAGAAACTAGGTCCAAGGCGCCGGATCTCTTGTACTGCTACAAAGATTGAATCAGGGTCAAACCCTTCGCTCACTGCGCCGATGCCTTCTTCTTCAACTAGTCGCGCGATTTCGGGGATTGGCCCTGTGATAATCGGCAACCGTGCTTGCAAGTACTGGAAGAGTTTGTTCGGTAAACAGTTTTCGTAATTAAAACTTGTCGGTGGTATCGTCACAATTCCAGCGTCAAATTTTGAGATTTCTGAAATAATTGAAGAAACAGGAATTGGTTCCCTCATTTCTACATTGGAGGTTTGTGAGCAGATCTCTAGTAACTCAGAGTGATAAATCACATCCGTTGGCAAGAGAAACAGAGTGAGTTGAATACCCTCTTTCCCCTTAACTGCGTCAATCATGTTCTCTAGTTGTCTTGCTCTAATCGAGACCCCAACATGCACGAGACATATAGGTGTTGCCCCGTTAAATGAGGTGCTGACTTCCCTCAATCTCGGTGAATATGGACTTGAGTTACGAAGCAGGACTACTGGTCGATTGAGTTCATTGGTGTATCTGTCGCAGATCACCTGGCCCACAGATGTGACAACCTTTGGCTTACTTAAATTGACCTGACAAAGAAACTTGATGTGCCTTCTATACAGCAATCTCCATCGCCAATCATGCTCACCCTCAAGAGGAGCATATTCATGCATGTCAGCCCAGATCCGATCAGCTGGAAAGAGATCAGCGATGACTTGCAGCGCATGAACATCATTCACAATTACAGCGTCAAAGAGTTCTACTTGCTCCCCTAGTAGTGATTTTGCCTCTCTATAGAATTGACTACGTCGAGCCGCCCAACTGTGGAGGTGAAGTTTGATCAAGCTCAGTGTGAAGAGATTCCGAGGCAAAAATCGCACGTTAGGCGAGATCTGAAGATGAGATGTGCCCGGAATTGAATCTTCGCCATAACCACATGTCGTAACCGCGCCAAATTCCTTAGCCACTTCAACATGCCTTAGAACTCGAGGATCTCGACTGATATCAGATGGCGAAATGATGAGAATCCTGGTCATTTACAGCCCTCGACTTCAAAAACTTTCGCCCACTGACCAAATGAGATGACTCTCCAAGGGACATTCGAAAATGGCTTCTGACCATCAATGATTTCATTACAGAGCCGAAGTGTGTTCTCGTCAAAGAACCGTGTACACGCGGTTACTGATTCCTCAACTAATTGCTTGAATGACGACGCATTCTCGGTCAACCAAATCTCTTCGGCAGTCTGAAACCCAATTTTATCACGCCTGTTACGAACTTCAGGTGGAAGGAAGTCGGAAACTGCATCACGCAAAATCTTCTTGGTATACGTCCCATCAATCAAGAAATCATCTCGTATCGCGCCAACAAAATTCATCAAGTTAGGGTCAACAAACGGGACTCGTGCTTCGACTCCGTGTGCCATTGAATTTCGATCTTCAAATCGCAAAAGCATTGGAAGATTCGACGACATAATCATCTGTCTGCACAACTCTTCAATCGTTGTTGGGACTTTTCCACCCTTCTTAAATGGATCTTCAACGTCAAAGGCTTCTAGAGTTTGCTTACGAATCCAATTTCCGCCATTTTGGGATGCGATACCTAAGCCTCTCCCCATTCTCGCCGCAATTTTCGCTGGCAAAACTTGATAGGCGAAGAACTTTAGAAGTCCGGATTTAGTAATTCTTCCTGCCTTACTCAACGTCTGTAACTGTTGAAAAAACTTGATTACTTTCCCTCTTCGAAGCAAGGAAATCAAATAGGTCATCAAGAAACTGTTGTATCCAGCGAGTTGTTCATCGGCTCCTTGGCCATCTAGTACAACTTTTATAGATGATTCTTGTACAAGCTTGAAAACACACCATTGAGCAAAAATACTTGTTGAACCAAATGGTTCATCTTGATGCCAGACTAATTTTTCAAGTTCATCGAGTAGTTGCTTGGCAGTTGGTTCGACAAAATGCGGTGACGTTTGACAAAGTTCAATAACTGCATCGGCATACCGTTTCTCATTAATACTGTTCAACTCACTTGTCGCTGTGAATGTGTGCATCGATTTGGGACTAATCAAGCGAGATACAACCCCAACTATTGCACTTGAATCAATTCCACCCGAAAGACAAGAACCGACCTCTACATCCGACCGGAGATGTATTTTCGCAGAGTCGATAAAGGCTTCTCGATATTGATTGGTTGCACTTGAGTATTTCTTAATCTTGGGGATCTGTTGTTCAAGTACCCACTTTTCAAACTCAAATTTAATTTCCTCGTTTGCTGAAACTTCAACAAGATGGCCCGGAAGTAATCTCACAACATTCTTGAAGAACGTCTCTCTCCGGTGATCTGTAACTCCATAGAGCAAAAAATCGAGAGCGACCTGTTCACAAACATCCGCTCTCCAATTTTTTAGGTCTGTGAATTGCTTGATTTCACTTGCAAAATAAACTGTGGAGCCTTGGCAATAAAAATGAAGTGGCTTTATTCCAAACTGATCCCGAGCCAACAGAACTTTTCTTGATTCGTTATCAGCAAAAGCAAAAGCAAACATTCCACGTAACTTAGGGACAGCAGATCGGCCCCACTTGACTAACGCATTGAAGAGAACTTCTGTGTCACCATCAGTTCGGAATTTCACACCCTCTTTTTCAAGTTCGCTACGAATCTCCAGAAAATTGTATATTTCGCCGTTAAAGACCATGGCATATCGGCCATCTGACGACAAAAAAGGCTGATTGCTTTCTTCAGTCAGACCAAGAATTGAGAGTCTTGAATGACCTAAATTGCACCACGAAGAAGTTCCCTCTTTTGAACGCACATCATCGGCCACAAATCTCTCACCGTTAGAGCATGCAACTTTAGAACCGTCAGGTCCACGATGTGCTCCTAGTACAACCATCTGCCAGGCTTCTGCAGATTCCAGATTTTGACTTACGCTAATTGCACCCGATATCCCACACACGGATTTAGTCTATAAGTCGGACTGGTTCAGTACCGTTTCTCGCTTTTGTGCATAACACTCATTTACTAGTGTTGTCAGCAATAGCCCTTCGGCTTCTTGAGTTAGAACAGCAGCAGCTTTGTTCGCAAATGATTTATATTTTTGGATGTCCTGACGCTGGACTCTTGTGAGGAATTCTCGTATTTCTGTCGCGGTGTACCCGGTCAACACTTCTCCTAGTTCGTAGCTTGAGACTACGGAAGCTACGTCAGGAGATGGCCCACACACCGTCATTATTCTCGCTTGAACATAGTCGAACAGCTTGTTTGGCAAGCAGAATTTCAGGCTGAAATTAGAGGGTGCCAATATCAAGAGGCCAATGTCATATGAGTTGAGATTTGCTGGAATTTCACTGGGCTTTACCGGCTGCCTCAGTTGTACATTCTGAGTCCTCGCCGCCAGTCTTTCAATCTTCTTGAAGTATCGCCGTTGACGAGGTGCTTCAACGAGAAAAAGATCTAGTAAGAAGTCGTCAAGTCCAGCAACAGCTTCAATCATGTTTTCAAGATGTCGGGCCTTTGCAGCTAGCCCACTGTGTACCAACCGAATTTTTCCGGAATTGAAAGTTGGTGAGAGATCCTCCTGGCTACATATGTTTCGAACGATACGAGCAGACGTTCCACAGAGTTCATCGAAACCAAGTCTCAAGCCATCTGAAACGGTGATGACCAAGTCTGCAGAAGGCAAGTACCGCTTACAGAGGTATGTGTAATACCTTTGAAGAAGAAGTCTAAAACGCCAATCGTCTTCCATTTCGCGAGGTGCATATTCATGCATGTCCATGATGACTGGCGTTCCATTCCCCACATGCCCTGAAAGACCAATTGTCTGCACATCATTTAGAAACAACAAGTCAAATTTCTCTTTAAGAACGATATTTTTGGCAAAGTCATAACTCTGTGTGATTTGTAAAGCCTTTTCGTGTCTCCGGGTTAGGAGTGAGACGATACCCATCACGGTTGTAGGCAAATAGTTGAGACCGTCCGGAATTTGAAAATGACTTGATACGCCTTTTGGTGTACCACCAAAACCAATTGTCTTGACAACATAACGATCCTGAAGGGCCTGAATGTGCCTGAGAATCCTGACATCCTTTTCAATTTGCGAGAATGCAACAATCAATAGTTCTGGTTTCTTACTCAACCTTGTACCTAAATCTTTCAACTAAGAACACAAGTTACACCTGCAATTCCGCGGTTTCTTCCATAAGGCCTCCCGTTAACTGAGGCAAATCCGAATGCCTTATGGCAATAATCTGCGATTCCTTTGTGGTTTTGAATTCATGGAAGCTAGTTATTCTTTTTAAGAATCTTCATCAACTTGCCAGTCGGGTAGACCGCCAAGGTTCTCAATGCTGAAATGAAGGAATCTGAACCAATTCCTTCCCTCATAAATATCTGGATCTTGAAAAACTCTTGCCAAAGAGCATAGGAGTCTTCAGAATTACACCTAAAGCGAGCACTAACAGAGAGAGTGTCTGCACCATATTCCCGTGTGAAGAGAAAAAAAGCCATCGATCGGCTCATACTAATATCCCAATGATTAGCTCCATTTTGAATCTTCGGCTTGCCTGAATATGAGCACTTATAGACATGATTGTCCTCCCAAGTCTTCACGTATATCGGCTTAATCACCTTGAGGGCCGACAACAAGAACGGAAGATAGCGATATTTCCTATTTGCAAGATGTACATATTGAGCAATCGAATCAATAAAATCACCTTCGGAGACAGACTTACTCTCATCTTTGCACTCAGAGATTTGGTTTAAACATGTCTCCCAATGCGTCAAAGCCTTCTTGGATTCTGCTTCATCTTTTGCAAACTGACTATTACGATTCAATTCAATTTCCTGCCAAGGGCAAAGAAATCTGATTTGATCACGCACAGGTAGCAACTCTTCTGACTCCATAATCATCTGTGGCGTGTTTTGTTCACCGTTCATATACCAATTATCTTGATGACAAAAATAAATGAATGATGCAAATGGGATAATGATTTTCGGTTTTAGTGAATCCGCTTGAAATCTCAATCTCTCTCGATTAGCCATGGCTGCTTCAGCCCGCTTTGCAGAGTCATCCTCATTTCCGATCCAGTTCGCGTAACCAAACTGTGTAAACAGGAAACTAATTTCTTTTGTTTTGGGTTGAATTTTTCGCTTTAACTCTTCCATCAACTCGTGTGACCTGACATCACAGTCATTCAAGTTAAGTATTTCAATATCCTTGTATCGAATTAACGAGTACGAGTCCCCCGAATAAAAATTCCAAGTACAAATTGAAAACTCCAATCCAATAGCAATCTCTTCGCCATCTGAGACTTCCAAGACGCTTAAGCCTTGACTCTTCAAATACTGTACGACTCTCTTATCACGCGTCTGGTGAAAGAGAATAACGACGTCAAGATTTCGCTTCTTCAAATCAAGCACGAAAGAAGTTGAAAAATGGTCCGAATGCTCATGTGAATACCAAACGAACACTCTTTTTGAAGATGATTCCAAATACTCAATCAATTCATGATTTGAAGTTGACGAGTCCAACAGTGCCCAACCATGGTTAAACGCAGTGCCTTCTACCCAGGGATCAATCAGCAGGATAGAGTCAGTTCCTTCAACAAGGAAACATGAATGATTAATGAAAACAAGTTTCTCCGTAATATTTTGCTTAATTGAAGTCACCTGTTTAATAATACGATGCAAGAATGTTTGCAGCGAGCCAGACTTGCTCGAGAACTACCACTTAACCGATAAGACCCGATGTACGCAACGGCTCGATGATGCGTTTGGCGGCTGAATCTATGGAGTAGTGGCTCCTTATATAGCTGAGGCCTTCTCTACTGATTGATCGACGTAAATTCTCGTCATCGAGCAGAAGACTGAGATTCTTCTCAATTTCCCATGATTGCGTTACTAGCCAAGCCGGTCGTCCTTCAACCCAAGGAAGAATTGAAGGCTCTTGATTTGGGTCTGCCGACATCAGAACAGCATTCCCTGCGGCCATAGCTTCCAATCCGAAGATACCTGTACCAAAACTAAGGAACTGATTTAAACAAATGTGACTCGTTTGGAGTGCTGTCATGACTTTGTGATGCGGTTCATTGACCAGTTCTATGTACTCAAAGTCATTTCTGTTCTTTTGCAAAGAATGAATTGCAGCCCTAACGAGCATTGTTCCCTTTGTATTCAATGAAGAAGGAGCGTGAATTATCTTTGCTTTTTGACCGACTTCTAGCTCAAAAGGATGTACTGCAACTTGGCGTGCAAAAAAGAATCCATGAGAGTGGTAGACGTTTTCTGCAGCATCGGGTAAATAAGAACTCTGGCAATTCGGCGCATTAAACACGACATCGACCTTTGACATCAGAGTCTGAGCCCAGACTTCTCTTGATAATTCGTACTTATCAAGCAGATCTTCACTCATTACATAAGGTCCGTAGTTGACAAAGGAATCCCTCCCTGCAAGCCGAGCAAGAGTACGTTGCTTCCTTATCGAGCGAATTTCGTCTCCGCAACACATAACAACAATTCTGCAACCATGACGCTTAAGGAAGTTCATCTCAAATTCTCTGTTCAAGATGAACCCAGTGTTCCAAACATAAAAGAAGTTGCGACGTTGGGCAGAGTAGTAGCCAAAGAGAATTGGTCCCAGCAAAAGGCGTTTCAGATAACTAAACCTTCCCGGCAGAATTGAAAAAGTGTAGGTCTCTGATGAATTTTTAATCGGTGTGAAACAAACAACTTTTGAGTTGGGAAAGATTTCTCCAAGGCGACCAAGTACTCCAGCAACCTCATCAGTACCGATAACCCATTGCTGCAACGGCTGATTTCTATTCCTAGTTTTTACGAGCAACAGAGAAAAACGATAGACACACACAACCAGAAGTCTTTGACCATGGTTGACAAAAATTTTCTTCAGTTTATCCATTTTCAATTTCTAGATTCTCTTCTCGTATAACTAACAGTGATATTCACATACTGGGAGTCTCTCCCATCCTAAAGATAAACAATTAGCCCATATTCCATCTTTGATCTTGACCTGTAGCCAATATGAATTCAACAAAGAATTCTTCAGGCCCCAAGAATTGGATAGGAAGTTCAATCATTGAAAAGGCTGCCGTACTGGTGTGTCCAAAGTGTTTAGACAATTGTTCGCCAGATCCATGGTGAAATTGCGTCGATTGAATCTTCCTCTAACATTTTCCTTAACTCACTTAGCCACGTCTCTAAAGAATGTCTACGTAATGTCTCAACAACTGTCCTCACTGCAACGCCAGCGGAATCAGGTTCTTGATCACCCCTCTTCAGCATGTTTAATGCGGAATCATGTAGATCTGCATCCACGTCTTGAGCTTCCCGAGAAAAATGAAGGATTCGTGACAGTTGAGCCCATTCCTCATCGTTCTTAAAGTGCGGCGTCACCAGATCTTCGGTAGCGGCGTCAACTAAACGGGAGTAGTCAAAGAACTTGGAATCAACTAGAGCAACTTTGGCATTCTCAACTATCTGTTGGCATCTATCCAGGTCCTTCATTGCTTCTAAAACTTCGTTCATGTTTGAATAGTCAGCTTCAAGAGGGATGTAATCACGCCACGGTTCAAGAACACCTAAGTAGTCCTCCCGTTGAAGAATTTGACATGTGCCGGCCATGGCCGATTCAAACAAACGCGGGCTGATAGCAGTGAATTCATACTTCATGTCTTTGCCTTTGAAGCAATGTTGTTCAATCTCATCAAACGTTGCTTCGGGATGACGCACTCGATACGACTGCACTTTTGTGTGAATCAGACCACGTGGGTCATGCAGGCTTGCGCCGCCTTTCATCCCTACGGTGAACTTGCATGAAGATAAAAAATCAAACCATGCGGTTCCGATAAATGAATCTTCAACTCTCGTAGAAACATCAACAACGAAACCTGCTGATCTAGCCGCATCTGCCATCACTACTGCCTGTCGTGCTTTTGCCTGAGCAAGGCGACCGAGGTGAGGCGGCATGTCTCGCACTCGTTGACCAAGATCAATTGTTCGTTCCGAGAGGGACTTAGTAAGAGGTACTGGTCCGGATTTCACATAGCCAGTAAGACCAGTTCTGAACTCTTTCGACTTGATTGAATTCGGATAAAGAACATCTCGATCATTGTCAATCGGTGTGAGAATTCGATCAACATTCCAGTCCATACACCAATCATCAAGCAATTTGTTGGCCCAGAAATCATCTTGCGCAATCGCAACGACTCTGCCAGATCTCTCAGCGATGTCCTTATGGCGACGCTTAATGAATGGCCATAACGGCGAGAATCGGTAATTCAAGTAGTCGTAATTGACAATCAAGAGGTCTGGTGAGACCTCTCCAAGATTTTTTGGAAGTGGTTGTTGAAAATGAAGATACTGAACATCTGCATTCGGTAAATGTTCACGAAAACTAAGCAGGTGATCAATGGTGGTTTGTCGACTGGTGGGCCGAAGTGCGTGAATGACTAATACTTTTGGCTTCTGCATATTCATATGTGTCATCCTCAGAACATCTGATGATGCAACCCTGAACTGCGCAACAAGCGACGCGCAAGAGATGGAAACAACAAGACTGCTCGCTGTCCAACATATTGAATCCATGCAGGCAAATAGTTGGTCATCTGAACTAACCCGTGCTCTCCAGGTACCGGGGCTTTCGTTAGCGCAGCAGTAGCTTCGTCAAGCAATTCTTGTCCAACAAGGTCAGAAGATTGCGAGATCGCCCATTCCAATTCACGGCGATTCAGCGTCAAGATGGCACTGCACACACGCAACTGAATTTTTTCTTGTTGTGACAGAGTCATAGTGCGCCTTCTTGAAGCGCAAGAACAGATTTTTCTGCAGCGTGCCCATCACCATACGGATTTTCTGCGGATTGCTTCCGCGGCCGACTAAGGACATCATCAATAGATTGCTCACATTCGGCATCAATGGTGTTCCAATCGAGTTCGACAGTTTCTACCCATTCAGTCTCAGTACGAAGAGTTATGCACGGTGATTGCAAAAGAAATGCTTCTTTTTGTAAGCCACCAGAATCTGTGACAACACCAACTGAATGTTGAACCGCATGAACCAACTGCGGATACGAAAAAGGATCAAAAACATCTATGTTTGGGCGACGTAAATCAATTCCAAACTCGTGAGCCTTGGCGCGAAGTCGTGGATGAGCAAGAAGCCTGACACTTCGCGACGTATGTGCAAGATGATCAATAATTTTGCTAAGCCGTGCGGGGTCATCCGTGTTTTCTTGGCGGTGAATTGTTGAAACAATGTATGGCTGGTCTGCCCTCCATGTTGCAGGCATTTGTGGACTCTGACGTAGGACTTCGTCACGAGTGGCAAAACACACATCTGTCATAACGTCTCCCACAATCACTGTTCGGGAACCAAGACCTTCGGCATGTAGATGTTGTGATGCAACCTTTGTGGGAGCCAGCAAAAGATCTGATGCGTGGTCTGTCAGCACGCGATTGTGCTCTTCTGGCATGCGCCTATTGAACGATCTCAATCCAGCTTCAAGATGTGCTAACGGCTGATGAATCTTCACAGCTGCAACGGCCGCAGCCAAGGTTGAATTCGTGTCCCCGTACACCAACACCCACGTGGGTGTGTAGTGAAGAAATGATTGTTCAAGAAGTTCAAGCATTTCGCCTGTTTGCTTCCCGTGCGATGCAGATCCCACTGCCAAATTCTGATCTGGCTGTGGAATGCCTAAATCTTTAAAGAAGGTGTCCGACATGTCATGGTCGTAGTGCTGACCCGTATGAACAATGATGTGTTGGTGGCCGGCGCTAACAAGTGCGCGGTGAATGGGCGCCAGTTTCACAAACTGCGGTCTTGCTCCCACCACGCTTAGTACTCGCACAAGCCGCCCTTCAACAAATGAACCTCTGCATTCTACGAGTCCCGTTGAGTAAGGTTGTTTTTATGCACATTGCCGTCGTAGCTCTTGGAAAAATTGGGCTTCCCCTTGCCGTTCAGTTCGCCGAGAAGGGCCACGTAGTGACGGGGTGCGATGTCAACCGAGACACAGTTGACCTTATTAATAGAGGTGTAGAGCCATTCCCCGGAGAAGCCTTCCTGCAGGAGAAACTTGCAAAAGTAGTCACAGAGGGGAAATTGACGGCCACCACCGAGACCACCACCGCGGTCTCGCATGCCGACGCCGTCGTCATTGTTGTTCCCCTTTTTGTCGATATTGAAGGTGTTCCCGACTTTGGCTGGATGGATTCAGCTACACAAGATGTCGCATGTGGGTTGCGTAAAGGAACATTGGTGTCCTACGAGACCACTCTTCCCGTGGGCACCACACGAAACCGATTCGCCAAAATGCTGGAAGAAGGCAGTGGTCTGACCGCGGGTGTCGATTTCCACCTGGCATTCAGCCCCGAACGCGTGTTTACAGGTCGCGTCTTTGAAGACCTACGCCGCTATCCGAAATTAGTGGGCGGACTCACCGATGCATGTGGAAAAGCCGCAGAAGATTTTTATTCGGCAGTTCTGGACTTTGACAATCGAACCGACCTGCCCAAGCCAAATGGTGTGTGGAATCTTGGCAGCCCCGAAGCGTCTGAGATGGCGAAGTTGGCCGAGACCACATATCGCGATGTGAACATTGGTCTTGCTAATCAATTTGCTCTCTTTGCTCAAGCCAACGGTATTGATGTCTACGAAGTGATCGATGCCTGCAATAGTCAGCCATTCAGCCATATCCATAGACCCGGAATTGCTGTTGGTGGGCACTGCATTCCTATTTATCCACGTATGTATCTGTGGAACGACCCGGCCGCAACTGTTGTTCGCGCCGCTCGCGAAGCGAATGCCGAAATGCCCGTGCATTCCGTAACGCGACTTGAACAAGAGTTTGGTTCGGTCAAAGGAAAGAAAGTCGTTGTTCTTGGCGCTGCCTATCGAGGCGGCGTAAAGGAAACGGCGTTCAGTGGCGTATACCCAACTGTTGAAGAATTGAAAAAGCGTGGAGCCACCGTGGTTGTTCACGACCCCATGTACACCGACGATGAATTACGCCACGAAGGTTTTGAGCCGTTTCATTTTGGTGAGACTGCAGATGCTGCAATTTTGCAAGCCGATCATGCCGAGTACGCCAACCTAAAGAAGTCCGATCTTCCTGGTGTTTCGGTTGTTCTCGATGGTCGAAACATGGTGAAGTCTGCTGACGGAATTCGCCTTGTACCAATTGGTCGCTAACCAATTCATTTCGTGGGAGCTGCACCCAACTTCTTATGAAGGCCTAAAAACGCAACGCCAAGGCCTTTCAAAGTAAAGCGAATTGCTGAACCGGTGCTTGCCGTTGATTCACCATGTTCCCGCAACTTCAATGCGGCTGGAATTTCTACAATCTTGTAGCCAGAGCGACCAGCAGAGATAACCGATTCATAAGTGTCGCCCAAATAGTTGTTGGCAAAATGAACAGAGAACTGCTCAAGCAAGGGCTCACAAATAATTCGAAAACCAGACGTTGAATCTGTAATAGAAGTATTTGCCGCCGCTGTTGCCGACCGCGAGAGCACTCGCATTGCTAACCGACGAATGCCCTTTACCTTAAGAGTGGCGCCATCTGAAAGAAACCGACTTCCGATAACCATGTGCGCACCTGTTCTGTTTGCGACACTGATTAAGTTCTCAATTTCATCTGCTGGATGTTGACCATCTGCGTCAACTTGCACCACTGCTTGGTAATTGTGACGTCGTGCAAACTTAAAACCTGCTCGAAGTGCGCCGCCGACACCAAGATTGATAGGGAGTTCCAGAACTCTGATACCTCGTGCCCTGCCTAATCTTGCTGTTGCATCGGTTGAACCATCACTAATGAGAAGTACGTGAAATTGATGCTGTACGAGGTTGTCTAGAACATTGCCAACGGACTCTTGTTCATTGAATGCAGGCACCATCACCAAGACATTTGATTTATCTAGTGTCATGACACCTCCTCTCTAAAAAGAGTACCCGTGTTAGGGTCAATCTCTATGAAAAGGCGATACGAAGCAGGGCTTGTTGCGCTTTTTCTCATCTTGTCATCGGCCGTCTTCTTCTACTGGCGAAGCAATGATCTGTACGGCACAACCGGTGACGAGCCCCACTACTTAGTCATCGCCGACGGGCTTCTTCCAACGTTCGAACTTGAACAAACCGGGCCGTACACACGTGAGTTTCGAAACAGAACCATCATGGAAAATGGGCTGGCTCCAACAGATGCAACCCCCGGCCCCGCTAACACACACGCAGTTGAAGGACCTCGTGGACTCTTTAATGTTCACAACATTGGCCTGCCCATTGTGCTGTCTGTCCCCTACTTATTCGGAGGAGAATCTGCAGCTCGACTCACAATGATTGCAATTGGTGCAGCAATTATTTGGTTGCTTTTCCAAATCGCTTCGCTGACTCCACTCAGTGCACGAGCACGAACCCTTCTCGTTGCGCCGTGGTCAATCGCCTTACCATTTGTGCCGGCGGCAACTCAGATTTATCCAGATCTTCCTGCCGGAGCAATTTCACTGCTTGCCATCTATTTCTTATGGAGAGAAAAGGATTCGGTACGGAATTGGCAGAAGTGGGGTGCTATTGCCGCGCTGAGTTTTCTGCCCTGGTTGCACTTGCGATTCGCGTTGCCAATGGGCATTTTGCTTCTTGCACTCACATGGCATTGGAAGCAGACCGTCGCGCAACTCCAACATCTTCTTCTACAGGTATGGGCTCTTCCAGTTGTCTCGCTCTTCCTGCTTGCCAGCTACAACCAGTACGCATTTGGAAATCCAAGTGGTCCGTATGAATCTGAAGCCATCATGCTGAACGGCACTGCTGTCATGCAGTTTCTTGGACTTCTCCTCGATCAGAACCAAGGCCTATTCATTCAACAGCCACTTCATTTTGTCGGTCTGTTTTTCTTGATTGCACTCCTTCGTAAGAACCCAGTCGCAGTCGTATCAACACTTCTGGTAGTTCTGGGCACTCTTGGACCTAATGCAACCCACTGGAACTTATACGGCGGTTGGAGTTTGAGTGGTCGCTTTGGATGGAGTGCGGTTGTTGTCTTCAGCAGCATTTCCATAATGGCTCTTGCACAGCTTTGGCAGGCACACCAACGCATTGCGAAGTTTGTTCTCGCACTAGGCATTATTTTCCAACTCCGTTTATTGGCAGAAGTTATTTTTGATAAAGCAGACCTCTATCCGCGAGTCTTCAACGGTTGGATTGGCACATACTCAACTTTCTGGAGTGGTATTGAAACATCGCTACCGCACTGGCGTGATGTTCGGTGGGCATTCTCTTACGTTCCCAATGTTGTGTGGTTGTTCCTCACTCTTGGCATCTTCATTATTGGGTCAATGAAATTTCTCACAGTGCGCCAAACCTCATACGCGCTTGGCGGACTACTACTGGTCTCTGTTTCAAGTTTGGTCGCACACGCACAACTTGGAGATTTGCCATACCCAGAGCAAAGGTGGCTGGCCGGCGGACTTCCCGGAAACATTGGTGCAGTTGAAGGCGGTACGCGCGTTATCAGCGAAGAGGGAACGAAGGGGCTACTGACCTACGGACCATATTGGGAGACGCCTGAAGGTGTCTACGAAGTTGGCGTTCGCTATCGCGCAGACTCACCTTCAGATTCCAATGCACTTCTCGATATCAACTCTCCGGAAAGATCAAAGCTTGTTGACCAAGTCCCGTTGAAAAACACAAATGGTGAAGTTCAGGAATTCTTTATGCAGTTCAGCATTGATTCCACAACGCAAGGAAAGATTGAATTGCGAACCTTCTATGAAGGAGAAGGCGAACTGACCGTTGAGTGGATTCAGTTACGTCGAGTAAGCGACAACGTTCGCGAATAAACCTATTGACGAGTCTCGTCTAATTCTTGTCGCAGATACGACGCTTCTTCGGCCAATGTTCGTACTTGTTCTTGAAGACCAGAGATACTGATTGACAACTGCACGCACAGAACGAGCAAAAGTAGTAAGCCTCCGACTCCCAGTAGTGCAGCAGGACTGAGATTCAATTGATTTGCCAACGGTTCTGCAAGCGGTGAAAGTAGTCCTGCAACAACACCGAGGCCACCAAGAACCAGCCACCCAACCGTGTATCGAAAACTGAGTTTCTGACGTCGACCAAGGCGATACACAGAGAGGACAAAAACGACACTGATAACAGTCGCCAAGACAGCCTGAGTGGTTTGTGGATTCATAAAGAAGTTCTAGTCCTCGAATGACAGACAAAAGTGGATTGGACAAGTAGGTGGGTGTCCACACGCTTTCTTCGTAGACATTGATGGAACACATTAGGAGTGTCACGTTCCAAAGTCTGTTTAACCATCATCAGATGCTTACGGTGTAGAAGAGATATCGCCCATGCCATTGATTATTCTCCACAAACTCTTCCGTGCATCGACCATTTGACCATGGAAGTGCTGCGTGAAGAGATTCAACTGTTGGAAAGAATTGAATGTGGTAATCGGTTGACAAGAGATTGGCGCTTTCCTCTTGGGGTACGATAATCACGATTTTCTCCTTGCAGACTCTCTCAAGTTCTTGCGCTACACGGACAACATCCTGAACATGTTCGAGTGTGTGACAGCAAACAACTACATCGAAACTTTTGTCGGGAAATGGCAAGGTTTCAAGGGGAGATTGAAGGAACTCTGCTTTAACTCCCATTCGTTTTGCATTTTCTGCCGCAACTTGAATTGCTTCTCTACTGATGTCCACTCCAGTGACGTCGAAGCCTTCCTTCGCAAGACGAAGTGAAACAAGGCCTTGTCCGCAGCCAGCATCCAATAGCGATCCCTTTTGTCCGCTTAGTTCTTGACAAATCAAATTCAGATCAGATGAATTCACGCAGTTGTCACTTCCAACTTTCCAAGCCTCGTCATATAGTTTTGCGACGTCTTGAAGTTCATAAGTTGTTCCGCTCAGAAACTGCTTCTTGAACTTCGGGTCTAAACCGGCTCGCCTGAACTGTCTCTTGGCAACTACGAGAGAAATGCGGGAGCCAACCCAATGCCTAATTCTCATAATGCGACCTTCGTGCTCCACAATAAAATCCTCATTCTCTGCCTTGTTTAATGACAACAAACCATTAACGCACTCAGCATTTAACTGACCATAGTGGATGGCGGTCAAAAGTGGTCGTAGCAGTGAATCTTGAGCAGCCTGGACAATTTGGTTCAAGGCAATCCGTTGAGATCCTCGAATGACAGACAAAAGTAGATTGGACAAATAGGTGGGTGTCCACGCGCTTTCTTCGTAGACACCCGTGGTGCGCGAGGGGGGACTTGAACCCCCACGTCCTTACGAACACTGGCACCTGAAGCCAGCGCGTCTGCCATTTCGCCACTCGCGCGAGTAGGTCTCTCACGCTACCAATCCTGAGCAACCAGCCCAACGGGTGGTCGTAGCAATCAGCCATTCTGTAGATCTGCCCGTAGTTCCTCGTACCAGTGGACGCCATTTGTCTCATATCCCCCATCGAAAACAAAATGGGGGGTCTTTTCAAGACCACGAACTCGTGCTGCCTCTTCATCTTCCAAAACCACTTCCGTAAGTTCATCGCTAGCCAAAAGCGATCTCACTACATCCGCTGGCATTCCGGCCTGCACGCCTATTTGTTGCAACACCGAGTGGTCGCTAATGAGTCCACCATTCTCAAAGTGTGCCGTGAACACCTCACGTGCCACCGCCACATGCACGCCGAAGTCAGCTGCACGTCGAACAAGTCTGTGTGCATCGAACGAATTGCTGCCGCGAGCTGTGTGGAAATTGAATGCCAAGCCAACACGGGCACCAGCGTCCACCACCACCTGCAACATTCGCTCGGCTTCAACCACGTCTATAGAGAGGTGCTCGCACAAGTTTTCAATAGTGGTCTTGCCATAGTCATTGGGCGCATCAGCATCTAAGCGCAGACTGTGAAAACTCACGTCAACCACCGCAGACGTATCTGCAATAACTCGTTCTAGTTCATGAAGTGAAATTCGACTCCACGGACACCCAAAGTCCATCCACATATCAACGGTCCGTGTTGCCACGAAACGAGTGTAAGACCCGACACCGTGAAGGTTTCACCCTTTGCCACCAGCCCTGCCAGCGCCACCAGGTTCCGCCAGTAAGGGGTCTCATCCCTACGGGAAAAAGAGTTGGTTCAGTGCAATCGTGCGAGCTTCGCCCTTTTTGGAGACTCGCGTCTTGATTCGTCGGTACTCCTTCGAATAGTCAACAACAAAGGTTCGACGATCACTGAGGCCCATTGAGTCCATCAAATGACTCAGAACGGTCATGATCTCGGCTGGATACGGCACAAACTGGCCGCCATTCGTAAAGGTTTCCGCGGTGAATTCCATTTCATAGATTCGATCTACCAACCGTTGAAAAGAAATAACCGGATTTCCGGCCCCGTCCTTTTGGCTTTCGTGCTCAATACTTGGAATAGACGTGTCTGGGTCTTGAAGAGCTTCACCAATCGCATGAAGAATGTTGATGCGGTGATTGGCTATTTGGTCTCTCGTACTTTCTACGTCAGCAGTATCGAAGTACTGACAAACAAGTGGCCATACAAACCACGCCATACCGTGTGCACTGTGGTTCTCTAACGCGGTACTAGGTGTAGACATCATCGCCCTTTGTACAACAAGTGATGAAGAATGTATTGAACCCTGTGATATCTCTTTAGCTATCTCGGCTGACAAAAGTTCTATGAGATCAGCACGTGATACTGCTTCATTCTTTTCAGCTTTATCAGTGATGAGTTTTTCAATCTTTACTTTCTCTTGGAAAAATATCCTGTTGGCAATGTCTAAGCACTTAACTCGTGGTTCTTTGAAACCATCACGAAGAGTTCCAGAGAAGTCAGTTTTATAATCCCATGAGAATTTTTCGCCGTCCTGTATTGGAGGAGTAAGACTCATTTTTCTCACCGTCACATATGCTGCGTCAGCGATGAAATCTAAGAGCCAGTAAAACTGTTGCTGCTGCTGCTCCGCACTTCTTGTAACAGTCGGTAGCTCCGTTGCACTTCTTGTAACAGTCGGTTGATTATTTACAGGGGCGGGAGCTTGGTACGAAATCTTTCCATACTTGTCGAGAACAGCAAGATCGTTCTTGACCTGCAAATAGAAACGTCGGTATTGGAAAAGAGACTCTCGACGTAATTCATACGTCAGGTTTTCAGTTGGCTTAAACACGTGACTTGTCCCTGACTAATGATTGAATTCCTGACTTACGCTGAACTTTTAGTGATCTATGGCCCCCAAGGCGCAACAAAACATCTGTTGTTTCATGTGAAATCAACAGTTGCTCAGCACGATTGCGTTGACCGTGATCCGATTCTCCTGCGTTACTGGCGCCTGGAGACGGGAACAGGATTTTCATGAGTTCTTTGCGGGAATCGGGAGTTTTTGAAATGAGTTTCACATCATGCCAATGCGCTTGGTGTGTATTCAAGAAGGTCTCTCGCGATCTATAGGCCCCTGCTGCTCTTATCCAGTTAGTGAGTGGACCTTGTCGATAGGAAAGCTCTAAGGCCATTGACCAAGCTGGCCCTTCAAAATCATCTGTAATGACAGTTTCTTTAAGAAGGTCATTCGTTGCTCGCTCAAGCTTGAGAAAACGTGCCGACGGGTGCATCAACATACGACTTGATTCTCCGGGATTTAGGTCTCGAAGATGTGAAAACGGTGAGGGAAAGTTTGGAAGAAGACTCCGTCCAGGATCCGCATTCCACACCATTGCTGCGTAAAAGCTTGCGGCGTACGTAATCATTCGCGCTGTCGTTTTCATTTGCTGTTCAGGGAGAGATGTGCCAGCCGGTAATGGTCCATCAGAACCAATCTGCAGCAACTCACCGAAAAGATGTAAATCGTCTAGTAGCAACGACGATGGGATTCCCTGATCATCAAGTAGTTCAGAGACTTTTCCAAGGAGTTCTTTCATAGTCCCAAATCTGGCTTTATTCTTTTCGTGGAATGAAAAGAGATTTCGGTAAACCGATGCGAGCCACTCTTCAAAACCCTCTCCCTGATGCGACGCTAACCACGCCTTGTCCATCAACATCAGATTGATAAGCGAATAGGTGATTGTCTCATCTGTAGGGAAGAATCCCCACGACTTCAATTTCTCTTCTCTTCGTGTCACAACATAAGCAACCAGTGATTTACATCGCCGTAGAACAGCAAGTCGATTCTTTGCATCCTCATCAAGATTGCCGATAACAAAAAATCTTCCATCATCTGGATTAGTCAAACTTCGAGCAATTTCTATAAGCAATAAACGGATGTCTTGCTTAGTATCCCGAAAACTCTTGTCTTTGATGTGTTTATGAAATTCATCAGGGGTGCTCACCTGCACTGGTTGACTCCCCGAATAATCACTTAATCGAATGTGCACTGACCATGGATCTAGTCGAAGGGGCTGAGATTCTTTGTTGTAATCCAATCTCAGTACACCCCCGGCATCGCTGAGCCCGTACTGAGACCATGTGGGGTCAAGCTTGTCAATTTCTTCAGATAATCGATCAGCGGTCATCTCATTGATATTTGATTGATCTAAAGAATTTGCGCGTGCAGATATCTCCTCAACAAGCGGAGTAAGCACGTCATCAGATTGTCGATGTACAAATTCATTAGCTCGATACAGAAAGAGCTTTCCGTCTTCCTTGAACTGAACTTCAAATTCCGCCCAAAGTCGATCTCCTATTTCAGTCAACTGGTCAAGAAGATGTCGCGCTTTGACAACTGTCTCATCAATCTTTTCAAAGGCCTGATTGTTTTGTTGAAAAAGATCACGAAGAGAGTTACTAAAGAGCGCAGCAAAAATGCTTAACAGAATGGTGAAAACAAAGCCGATTGTTTGGCGATCATTCCAAATCCAGTGATGTGTTTGTCCAACTTGCTTCCAAGCGAGAGCGGACACGATGAGATATGTAGAGAGAGAAAACAAGAGATACTCAAGCAACAGTCTGATGCCCACGACTGTTCCGTAAATATCAGAGGAGAAATACTCCCGTGGGCTGACATGGAGTGCCGTGGGCTGCTTTCCCGTCTGACCGTCTTGCCGCTTCAAGAAGCTCTCTAGTCGCTTTCGCAGATGAGTGCCAACGAAAGCCAAGACAAATGGTGACAGAAAGACCGCCACCGCAAACAACAACTGTGACCAGCCACTGGGGTGCCAAGTTGATGTTGTGCGCCCGTTGACGGTGGGGTAATACCCGTCATCATTCAGGCGAACTACAAGCGCAAGAAATGAATACAGAACGACCAACAAGGCCATTGATGCGTACCGTGGATTTCGTGCCGCCAAGGCCACGGCACTCTCTCGCAGAGGGACAATTTTGTTCTTGAGAAAATTCGAAACTTTGCTTTTGATCCGAGCAATTATCTTGCGTTGGTCCAATTGTTCTTGCTCGTCTGTTTCAGTTTCAATGTCTGACATAAATCCCCCGCTAGGCGACTTTATCTAAGGAACCAAATTCCACATTTTTCTGGCTTCCCCACCTCGTCTCATCTCTTTGCCACCAGCCCTGCCAGCGCCACAAGTAGCCTGTCCGCATGGCAAAAGGCTCCGTGGAACGGTCATTTGAGAACCTCTTCGATGGTCTCTTTTCCCGTGCCTTCAAGTCAGGGGTAAAGCCCCTGCAACTGGGTCGCAAGCTGTTGCAAGTGGTGGATGAAGAGCGTGAAGTAGACGCCCAGGGCCGCCGCGTAGTGCCCAACACCTATGTCATTCACCTCAGCACCCAAGACCGCGAAGGCTTCGCCGACCTAGAGCCAACCCTTCTGCAAGAACTCACTGCGGCCCTGCGTGAATACATCTCTCAAGAGGGGTACCACGTTGACGGCAAGGCCCGCGTTTCGTTGCACACCAATCCCGACCTTCGCCGCGGCAAGTTCGACGTGGAATGCAAGAACAACGTTTCCGAGCCAGCCAGCGAACCATCACCCGCTCTTACTGTTGTGCCGTCTCCCCCATCGGCCTTCGATCACCCACCAGCAGTTCTTACACTTCCTGGTGGTCAGCGCATTGAGCTGCACGAGGGTCACTATGTACTTGGCCGTCACCTTCAAAACGACATTGTGTTGAACGACACCAACGTCAGCCGTCGTCACGCCGAGTTTGTGTCTGCTGCCGGCGAAGTAACGGTGAAAGACCTTGGGTCAACCAATGGCACCAAAGTAAATGGTGTGCTTGTTACCAACGAACAGTTGTTGCAGCACGGCGACGTCATCAACTTTGGAACCGCACAGGTCAGGTTCGAGGCCTCGTAAATACCGCATGACCGACGCTGTTCTTAATGCACTGAAGTTTCTCCTTCTCGCCCTCATCTATTTGTTCTTTGGTCGGGTGTTGTGGGCAGTGTGGAGCGAAGTACGCACACCTATTGCAACAAGTGGCGCAGCAAAGGCAAAACGTCGCGCGGGTGTAAAGGGTGTTCCTACATTTGTTGTTATTGAACCAAAACAACATCGCGGTCAGTCATTCACACTGTCGAATGTCTTAACAATTGGCCGACTCGCTGACAACGACATAATCATCACAGACGATTCATTCATCTCATCACACCACGCGCGTATTGAAATTCGTCCTGACAGCGTGTGGGTAGTGGATTTAACCTCAACAAATGGAACCTTCGTGAATGGTCAACGTGTCGCCGATGCGCGATCTGTGCGAAAAGGCGACAGAATTCAAGTGGGATCAACAGTGTTGGAGATGCGGTCGTGAAACTCAAATGGGGTGCCACCACAGACGTGGGCATGGTGCGACAGCAAAACGAAGACTCCTTCTTGGCTGAAGAGAACTTGTATGTAGTGGCCGACGGTATGGGTGGCCATAACGCAGGTGAAGTAGCCAGCGAACTTGCAGTCACAACAGTGAGAGCCGGTGCAAAAAACGGAATTCACACCATGGAACAGTTCCGTGAATTAGTGCAACAAGCCAATACCGCTATTTACACCGCAAGTTTGGATGACAGCACGCAAAGCGGAATGGGTACCACCCTTACCGCACTGGCTGTTGTTCCTGGTGAAGAACCTCGTGTGCTGGTAGCCAACGTTGGCGACTCTCGCACGTATCTCTTCCGACAAGGTGTGCTGACTCGCCTGTCTATCGACCACAGCTATGTGCAAGAACTGGTGAACGAAGGAATCATTACGCCAGAAGAAGCGCGTGTGCATCCGCGCCGCAACATTGTCACGCGTGCCATGGGAATTGAACGTTCTGTCATTGCGGACGTCTTTAGCCATTTGGTGCGAACAGGTGACCGCGTTGTGTTGTGCAGCGACGGGCTAGTAGACGAAGTTGCCGATGCAGACATTGCCATTGTGTTGCAACAACACAGCGACCCGCAAGAAACAGCCGAAGCATTGGTGATGGTGGCAAATGCAAACGGTGGTCGCGACAACACCACTGTTGTAGTTGTAGACATTCTGGACGACATCAGCGAGCCCGTTGACTTGCCCGAAGCAGATACCACTGGCCAAATGCCTGCAGTCACCGATGCACCCGCACCTGTTGCAGTAACAACGAAGCGGAAGAAATCCAAAGTAGGTGTTGTGCTGTTTTGGTCCGCACTCACTGCAATTGTTATTAGTGCGTTTTCCATTATGGGTGTCTATGCGCGAAGCGGATACTTCATTGGTTTTGACGACAGTGAGAATGTTGCGGTCTACCGCGGACGCCCTGGCGGTTGGTTGTGGTTCCAGCCCACTATCGACACGCAAACTGAACTTGCGGCTGATGAATTGCCTGAAGACATTCTTCGCGACGTTGCAATGAACCGCACATTCACCTCGTCATCACAAGCGCAGAAGTATCTCAGTTTGGTCAAGATCGCCATTATCGACGCAACCACAACCACCACAACGACAACAGTTCCGAAGTAGGTATTGCCGTGGATGGCTCTGTTGCTCGCGCCCGCAGAGGCACAGAACTAGGACTGGTTCTTCTCTCTGCCGCCATCACCACCGTGTCGTATGTTCTGGCGTCATTAGGTGAAAACGCATCAATGCCGGCGCGCATCGTGCCGTTCTTAGTGTTTGTTGTGTCTCTTGTTATTGGCGCTCACGTTGTGGTTCGTCTTGTGGCCCGTGGTGCAGACCCGCTACTTCTTCCCACTGCAGCGTTCTTACATGGCATGGGCTTTGTAATGATTGCTCGTCTTTCCGACCGATGGGCCGGGCTGCAAGCCACGTGGAGCCTTGTGGGTATTGGTGCATTTGCCATCACATTGTTGGTGTTGGAACGACCCGGCGACTTGCGCCGATGGCAATGGACATCACTTGGTGTTGGTTTGTTTTTGTTGTTACTACCGATGGTGCCCGGAGTTGGCTTCAGCAGCGGTGGCGCACGTATTTGGGTCAGCGTTGGCCCCATTAACTTTCAGCCTGGCGAGTTCGCCAAGATTCTTCTAGCCGTGTTCTTCGCGGCGTATCTTGCTGAGCGTCGCGAACTCATCGTGTCGTCGGAGAAGAAGTTCTTAGGAATTGAAATTCCCGACATGCGACACCTTGCACCAATTTTGTTGGCGTGGGCAGTGTCTGTTGTGGTCATGGTGGGAGAACGCGACCTTGGCTCATCACTTCTGTTCTTTACCTTGTTTGTTGTCATGTTGTGGGTAGCAACAGAACGCACCGCGTTTCTTGTCTTGGGGCTTGGTTTGTTTGCAACAGGCGCAGTTATTGCGCACCAAATCTTTTCTCACGTACAAACTCGCGTCGACATTTGGTTGAACCCATGGGACCAATACACAGGTCGCGGGTATCAACCCATTCAGGCGTTATTCGCAATGGCAAATGGTGGCATGACCGGCACAGGCTTGGGTCTTGGTTCGCCTGGTGCAATTCCTGCTGCACATAACGACTTCATCTTTGCGGCCGTGGGTGAAGAACTTGGTTTGCTTGGTGCAACCGCAATCTTGGCTGCGTTCGTCTTGCTGGTGGGTGCAGGTATGCGAACAGCACTGCGCGCGCAAGCAGACTTTGAAAAGCTTCTTGCCGTTGGACTAACCACCATTGCTGCGGTGCAAACGTTCATCATTGTTGGCGGCGTACTTCGCGTTGTTCCACTCACCGGTGTCACGTTGCCGTTCATGAGCTACGGCGGGTCAAGCCTTGTTGCCAACTACGTGTTGTTGGCCATTCTTATTCGCGTCAGCGATCACACGTCGCGCCAGTTACATGAAGTTCCACGTAGTGCATCGCCACGTGAACGATTTGTGACCTGGAGACTGAAGCGGGCCGCACAATGAACCAGCGCGTTCGTCACCTCACTGTTGCACTCATTGCATTGTTTGCCGTGTTGTTTGTGCAACTCACCACATGGCAAGTGGTGCGCAAAGACCGCTTAGTCGCCGATGGTCGCAATAACCGCGTGAAACTGCGCGAGTTCGACAAGCCACGTGGCCAAATTGTTACCGCTGACGGCAAGGTAATGGCTGTTACTGAACCGGTGAATACAGAAACAAACCCCAACGACAAGTTCAATCTGCAACGTGTGTACCCATACAACGATCTGTATGCGCATATCACGGGGTATTACTCACTGGGATTTGGTTCAACACAACTTGAACGCACACAAAACGATGTGCTGGTAGGGAAAACACCGCAACAACTTTTGGAGGCAACGGGCAACTTGTTGTCGAAAGAAGACACCACAGGGAAAGTGGTGACCACCATTGATAGTCGCATTCAAGAAGCTGCACGCAAAGCCTTGGGCAAGCGCGAAGGCTCGGTGGTGGTGTTGAACCCCACTACCGGTGCAGTGGTTGCCATGTATTCGAACCCGTCGTTTAACCCCAATCTTGCGGCATCGCACAACGGCAACACAGTGAACGAATACTTAAATGGCTTGCAAGCCGATACACGCAAACCACTCTTAGCGAATGCGTATCAAGAGCGGTACATGCCTGGCTCCACCATGAAGGTGGTTACCACAGCCATTGGTTTCGACACGGGGTTTCTTGCACTAGACCGAGTCTTTAAGAACGAACGATCATGGTTGCCACCAAACACCACAAAGCCAATTCGTAACTACGGCAAGAAACTGTGTGGTGGAGATGTCGCTGAAGTGTTCCGTCGTAGTTGCAACATTCCTTTTGCTCAACTCGCTGTGGAACTTGGACCAGACCAAATGGTGAATGGCGTGAGTCGTTTTGGTTTTGAAGAACGCGTGCCGCTCGATCTTCCCGGAGCAGCAGCCAGCACCTTTGGTGGACTGGCAAAAGACTTTTCTGATTCGCTTGCTCTTCTTGCTATTCACGGATTCGGTCAAGGGCAAGTGCAGATCTCTCCGTTACATATGGCAATGATTTCTGCAAGCGTTGCCAACGGTGGACGCATGATGGAACCACACGTTGTCGACCGCACACTCACGTACGTAAGGAATGTCATCTCTGCCACGAAGCCAGACGTATGGAAGACCACTATGGCGCCCAGTACTGCTGCAACGTTGACTCAGTTAATGGTGGGCGTAGTGAAGAACGGAACAGCAACATGTTGTCTTCAGTTGCGTAATGGAATTTCGGTAGCAGCCAAAACGGGTACGGCACAGCTGAACCCAGAGGGTCAAACACAGCGCTCACATGCATGGATTACTGCATTTGCTCCCGTGGAAGCTCCGCGGTATTCCATTGCCGTTTTCATCAAGGGCGTGAACGATGAGGTGAGTGCCAGCACAGGCGGACGCCTTGCCGGCCCCATTGCCAAGCAGGTTCTCGACGCCGCTTTGGCCCTGCCCGTCAGCCCTGCCCCAGCCCCATAAGGGCGGACAGGTAGCCTCTACAGAGCCTTATGTCGAACGAGAATCCCACGGTCATTAACAACCGCTACCAAACCATTCGGCGCATTGGGCGCGGCGGAATGGCCGAGGTGTACCTAGCTCACGACCTTCTTCTCGACCGCGACGTGGCCCTGAAGGTGTTGTTCCCCGAACATGCCATCGACCCGAATTTTGTGGAACGGTTCCGCCGTGAAGCCCAGGCCGTCGCCGGGTTGAACCACCCCAACATCGTCAGCGTGTACGACTGGGGCCAAACCGGCAACACCTATTTCATGGCAATGGAATTTGTTGCAGGTCGCACCTTGGCAGAACACCTTCGCCGACACACAAAACTAGAACCGCGCAACGCTGCAGGTGCTGCAAAGGCAATTGCCGACGCGCTGGCGTATGCGCACCGCAACAATGTGGTGCACCGCGACATTAAGCCCGCAAACATTCTGATTAGCGATGACGGCAATGTGAAAGTAGTGGACTTTGGAATTGCACGCGCATTAGACGCTGCGCACGATGAAGGACTCACACAAGACGGCGCTGTCATGGGTACCGCAACGTACTTCTCTCCCGAACAAGCAAAGGGCGAAAGCCTCGACGCGCGATCAGACATCTACTCAGTTGGTGTCTTGCTGTACGAACTCATTACAGGTCAGCCTCCATTCTCTGGCGAAACTGCGTTGGCAACGGCGTACAAGCAAGTGAATGAGCAGCCGAAGCGCATGAAAAGCGTCGTGCCCGATATCTCCATAGAAATTGAAGCCATCGTTGCGAAGTGCATGTCGAAAGTAATGAATCTGCGTTATGCAAATGCTGAACAACTCAGCGATGACCTGAAGCGCTTCATTGATGGCAAGCCAACACTTGCGGGTGACGATTTACGTTTGCGCCGCAACCAAACTCCACTCACCGGACTCAAACTGGACGAAGTCACCACCGTCATGCCTCCGGTGAACACCGACCCGAACGCAACAGTGGCTATGGCACCAACACCAGCAACAGAAGTCATGCCCGCAACCATGGCCCCGGTTGAAACACTTCCCGACTATGAAGACGATGCGCCATCAAAGCGCAGCTACATCGTTGGCGCAGTTGCCGCAGGAATAGTCATTTTGGGTGGAATTCTTTTCCTGATTCTCAACATGGGCGCATCGTCGGGAGTCACCGTTCCGAATGTAAAGGGCAAAACGTGTGACGTGGCAAAAACCGAATTGGAAGCTGCCAAGTTTGTTGTAGCGCTTAACCCTGTCGACACCGTGTGTGATGCAACCGCAGTAGTGCAAGCACAATCTCCTGCCGCTACCGACACAGCAAAATCGGGCGAAACCGTCACATTGGTGTTCCCTGTTGCTGGCGTTCAAGTGCCCGCAGTAAAAGGTCTGACAGAAGAGGCAGCGCGCGCTGCAATTGAAGGCGCCGGGTTTGTATTTGTAAAAGGTCCCGATGTCATTGACAAGACATACGCCATTGGCCAAGTCGCTGTGCAAGCACCCGAAGGTGGAACGCAACAACCAAAGGGCAGCAACATCACGGTGAACTTGTCTGGTGGTAGCGGACAGCTTGCTGTTCCCACTGTTGTGGTTGGTCAAACAACAGCAACAGCCCAAGCGTTCTTGCAAGCAGACCCGTACAAGTTTGTGGTCACCATTGCAGAAGAGCCAAGTGCAACAGTTGCTAAGGGACTTGTTATTCGCACAGACCCCGTTGTTGGTCAACTTGTCGACAAAGGTGCCGCCGTTACGTTGTATGTCTCGTCTGGCCCACAACCTGTGGCTATGCCAAACATCAAAGGTCTTACCGAAGCAGATGCGCGTGCCAAACTCACATCACTTGGTTTAGACGCAACGGTTGAATACATCGACGTTGCACCCGGAAACGCCAATATTGGCAAAGTGATTTCTCAGGGAACAACAACTGGCACCATGGTGACTCCTGGAACCAAGATTGTTCTCACTGTCGGACGCGACTCGTCCGTTCCTACAACCGCGGGCTAGTTGTTACAGCGCTGCAAAAAGTTGCGCAACATGTCGTGGCCGTTGCCCGTGAGAATGCTTTCGGGGTGAAACTGCACACCTTCAACATCGACGTTGCGATGCTTTACGCCCATCACAATGCCGTCACTTGTTTCAGCAGTAATCACAAGTTCTGAGGGCATGGTGTCACGATCAATGACTAATGAGTGATACCGAGTGGCTTCTACTGGCGATGGAATTCCCGTGAACACTCCGGTATTGGTGTGTGTAATAAAAGATGTTTTTCCGTGCATTAACTGCGGTGCTCGCACCACGTTGCCGCCATACACGTGCCCAATTGCCTGGTGACCCAAACACACACCGAAGACGGGTGTGTTTCCGGCAAATGCTGTGATGGCGTCGCAGATAATTCCGGCTTCTTCTGGCCGACCAGGACCAGGTGACAACAACACGCCATCGGGTTTCAGCGCAACTGCTTCTTCCACGGTGATCTGGTCGTTACGAACCACCACAGGTTCGGCCCCTAGTTCACCCAGGTACTGGACGATGTTGTAGACAAAGCTGTCGTAACTATCGATAACCAGCACCCGTGCCATTCCCCTAGCCTGCCGTGTTTCCAGCCGTTTCGTGAAACCAATTAGGTCTCGGCGTTCTACACTTTGAGCCGTGGCAACTAAGAAGAAAAAGGGCGGACGCGTTACCCCAAAGGGTGGACACGCAAGCCCCACCAACATGCATGGCGTCAATAACGAATCTGTGGGCGCAAGCACTCGCTACACGCCACCTTCTGCAGCCCAGCACAAGCAGCCAAGCCCTCAATGGATGCTGTATGTGTTGTTTGGTCTGCTCGGATTCGGCGCGCTCATCATTTTCTTGTACTACGTGGGTTTTGTACCCGGTGGTCGTAGTAATTGGTACTTGGCAGCAGGTTTGGTCTCGCTTTTGGGCGGGTTATACACAGCCACGAAATACCAGTAGTTCTCGCTCATTCCCAATGCTGGGGTGGCGCAGCGAAAATTACATCGGCGTTGTTTCCAACAGAGTTATCCACATTCTGTGGAAACCACTATTCGTACAGCGGGGCAATCATGTCCATGTCTTCAAGACAGTGTTTTGGTGGTGGCGGATCTTCGTCCGGTGCCATCACCACGCGTAGTTCAACACCACACACACTGCATCTGTAACGCACGTTGATTTTGCGCATCTCGCCGGTGGGTGGCGGTGGCGGCATGCTGGTGGTCATCGACTTCAACATGCCGAAGCCAAATTTCCACGTGAAGCGAAAGATGAGTACGCCCACGCCAAACCAGACAATGGTTCCCCATGCCGGCCACGACAGTGCAAGCGCGCTGATCACAACGACGATTTAGCCGAGGCGTTCAATGATGGTGGCGTTAGCCATGCCGCCGCCTTCACACATGGTCTGCAAACCGTAGCGACCATTAGTGCGCTCAAGTTCGTGAAGCAATGTGGTGAGCAAGCGTGTACCGCTTGCGCCAAGCGGGTGACCAAGAGCAATTGCTCCGCCATTTGGGTTCACCTTCGACATGTCGGGGTGCAATTCCTTCTCCCACGCAAGTACAACAGAGGCGAATGCCTCGTTGATTTCGGTGATGTCCATGTCACCCATGGTGAGACCAGCTTTTGCCAATGCCTTTTGCGTAGCAGGAATTGGTGCGGTGAGCATGAGTTGTGGGTTATCACCAGCAAGACCAAAATTCACGAAACGTGCGCGCGGTGTAAGACCAAGTGCGCGGCACTTCTCTTCGCTCATAATGAGAACTGCTGATGCGCCGTCGGTGATTTGGCTGGAGTTACCAGCAGTGACACGGCCGCCTTCTTCTTCACTACGGAATGCAGGCTTCAATGTCTGCAATTTTTCGAAAGGAGATTCACGAATACCTTCGTCGGTGCTCATTAACTTTCCTTCGGTGTCCAACACCGGAAGAATTTCACGTTCGAATCGACCTTCGGCAGTTGCTTGTGCGGCAAGTGCCTGCGACCGTGCACCAAAGCGGTCCATGTCTTCGCGAGTAATGCCCCATTTGTCGGCGATCATTTCTGCGCTGATGCCTTGTGGAACAAGACCGCCTTCTGGTGCGTAACGTGCAGACACCATTGGTCCGAAGGGGAAGCCGTACTTGCCGTCTGCAATTGCTGAACCCATTGGCACGCGAGTCATTACTTCAACACCTGCGGCAATAACAACGTCGTATGCACCGGCCATTACGCCCTGTGCTGCAAAGTGCGCTGCTTGTTGGCTAGAACCACACTGACGATCAATGGTGGTACCAGGAATTGTTTCGGGAAGACCTGCTGCAAGAACTGCGTTGCGTCCAACGTTCAGGCTCTGTTCGCCCACTTGCATAACGCAGCCCATGATGACGTCTTCAATGAGATGTGGGTCAATGTTGTTGCGCTCAACGAGCGCCTTCAATGTGTGACCAGCAAGGTCCACAGGGTGCCAATCTTTCAAGCGACCATTGCGCTTGCCAAGAGGAGTACGGAGTGCGTCAACGATGACTGCGTTCTGCATGATGGTTCCTTTGTGGTTCCGAGTGTGGTGAGAAGTCTGCCCTGTTCAGAGCCCTCACGCCAAAGCAGAGACGCCGTGGTCTGCTACCCCTCGAGAACCTTGGCAAAAACACGGTTCAGCGCCACAACATCGGTCTCGGTCAAGGTGTTGGTAAAGGCATGGCGAACAATGCGGTAGTAGGTGAAACTGGCCTCACGCCAGACCTCGTGTCCCTTCGGCGTCAGCACCACCAAAATTGCCCGGCCATCATCTAGTACAGATTTCTCGCGCGCAATCAGTTTGCGTTCTTCCAACTTGTCTAACTGGCGAGACAAGCTGGAGGGGTTCACCATGACACGTTCAGCAAGATCGGTAAAACGAAATGATGCTTCCTCGCCTGTTGCCAGCGCATCAAGAATTTCGTACCACGGCAACTGCAAACCATCTTGTTCATCTAATGCGTGCGTCAACATTTTGTCTAACGCAGCGTGTGCAGTGCGAAATGCGCGCCACACGCCAAGACGATCTGGGTCGGGCAATGTCATGCTGGTGGAGGGGCCGTTACTCGAGCGAAATGTGCAAGTGCATCATCACGCGTGGTGTGGGTAGACAACAAGGCTCGGCTTGGCATAACAAGTTTTGGTTGCGACACGCCGAGTACTGCGGTTAAACGATTGTTCACGCTGTAAATAGCGCACCATTTCCCGTCTGCTGTGCTTCCGGCAACAATATCCACCTGTGCTGTGCCGCTTGGTCTGCCCAAACATTGAATTCGTGCATCGAATTGATCACTCCAGAAAAACGGAACGGCTTCGTATGGTGCACGTTCTACGTTGTTCAGAGTTGCCAATAGGTTTGTAGCGGCGTGAGCACCTTGTTCTGCCGCGTTGGTCCAATGTTCAACACGCATGTCTGCTTCAACATCGGCAAACAAGGCATTTGGCCACCGCAAAACATCACCCGCTGCGAATACATTTTGTGGACCGGCACACAAGTTGGCGTCACACACAACGCCATCACGAATGGTTAATCCAGAATTGTCTAGCCACGCTGTCGCGGGCGAAACACCAATTCCCACAACCACAACATCTGCAGGAATCTCTTCACCAGAGGTAAGCGCCACGCTTGTCACGCGAGAGTCTCCACGAATTTCTGCTACCTGTACTCCGCACAGCACGGTGACGCCGTTATGCCGATGAACCTCGCCAATTGCTGCACCCATTTCGGCACCCAACGCGCGAATAAGTGGTGCTTCCAAGCCTTCTAGCACTGTCACATGTGCGCCACGCTTCGTTGCTGTTGCGGCTGCTTCTAGACCAATGAAGCCGGCGCCAATGACGACAACGTGCGCACCTTCGGTGAGTTGGTCACGTAGTGCTGTTGCATCGTTCAATGTTCGCAGCACATGAACACCCGCTAGTTCAGGTTGATTCGGTAGACGGCGCACTGTTCCACCCGTTGCAATGATGAGACCGTCGTAGGAAATGGTCTCGCCCGATTGCAGAGTGACGGTGTTTGTCGTTGTGTTCAGCGACGTTGCGACGTGTCCCAGTTTCCATGTGATGTTCAGTGCATCGAGTGCTTCTGGCTTGCGTAAAGCAACGCGTTCTTCGTCCCAATCGCCTGCCAAATAGTTTTTCGACAATGGTGGGCGGTCATACGGCTTGTGTGCTTCGTTGCCCACCATCACAATGTCTCCGGTGAATCCCCCAGAGCGCAGTGTTTCCGCCGCACGGGTACCGGCCAAAGAGGCTCCGACAATCACAATCTTTTGCACTCCCACACATTACGAACTCACTCCGCCTCTTCCCTGCCTGCTCCGCTGTTCTTCGTACACATTTCGACGAACAGGAATTTAGGAAGGTGCCTACAATGGCAATGAGCGAGGCTCAGCGGTTCGAGTTACATCTCGGGCTGCAGAAACTTATGGGAGAACCCATGGCAACAACTTTTATGGAGAATGTGCCACCAAGTGGATGGAGCGACGTTGCCCAGCGTTCAGATCTTGCAATGTTGGACCGTGAGCTTCGCGGCGAAATCAACATTCTTCGTGTCGATATCGAGCGACTACGAGTAGATGTGGACAGACTTGACCGGAAACTCAATATGGTCATCGGAATTGGTCTCTCTTTCGGGCTCGCACTCCTTGCACTTCAAGTGCAGATCATGTTGAGCATCGCCAGCCTGTAGAACTGCGTCCATGACCACTGTGTGGACATATGTCCGCCAATAGGATTTGAGCACCTCCTACCGTCAGGACATTTTGTGGCATCGCATCTCATTCCCAGCACACACACCGGAAGCCTCCCCCGCCCCGACGACCTCATTCAGCTGATGTGGGCCGTAGGCGACGGTATTCCCGTAGACAAAGCGGCACTCGATGCGCGTGTCTCTAAAGCAATTCAAGAAGTAGTCAACAAGCAAGTCGCTGCGGGTGTCACCATCATTAACGATGGCGAAATGTCAAAGCCGTCGTATGCAACGTATGTAAAGGACCGTTTGTCCGGTTTTGCTGGCGAATCCATTCAAAACTATTTCTTCGACGACCTTGTCGATTTTCCGCGAAGTGCTGAAGCGGTTGCTGGAAACCCTGGTCGACGGAAACGTTCGGCACCTGCTTGCACCAGCCCAATTGAAGTCATCGACCGGGATGCTGCGGTGAAAGACATGGTCGAGTTGTCTGCCGCTGCCAAGAAGGCGAACCACGAGAAAATCTTCACCAGTGCGGCATCTCCCGGCGTGGTGTCGTTGTTCTTTGGGAACGAGTATTACAAAACACAAGAGGAGTATGTGTTCGCAATTGCAGAAGCCATGCGCTTTGAATACGAAGCCATCGCCGCTGCCGGTGCAACAGTGCAGGTGGATTGTCCAGATCTTGCTATGGGCCGACACTCTGCATATGCGCAAATGTCGCTGGAAGAATTCCGCAACACCATTCGTATGCACATTGAGGCGTTGAACCACGCAGTTCGAAACATTCCCGCAGAACAACTTCGTATGCACTTGTGTTGGGGTAACTACCCTGGTCCGCACCATCACGATGTTCCTATTCAAGACATCATCGACATTGTGTGGACTGCAAAGCCACAAACAGTGTTGTTTGAAGGTGCCAACCCACGGCACTCACACGAATGGCGCGTGTTGAAAGCGCTTGGTGTTCCCGATGGCAAGTTCATTTGTCCCGGCGTTATCGAGCCACAGTCGAACTACATAGAGCACCCAGAGCTTGTTGCCCAGCGTCTTGAACAGTGGGCGCAAGTGGTATCGCCAGATCGCTTGTTGGCCGGCGTTGACTGTGGTTTCTCTGTTCATGTGGGAACTACCACCATTGACCCCGACGTTGCTTTCGCAAAGCTTGCAGCGTTGTCGCAGGGTTGCGAAATTGCATCAAAGCGTCTCTTCAAGTAACCCCACATAACTGTCGTACGTAGCAAAGAGCCCAGTCCTTTCGGACCGGGCTCTTCGTTTAGTTCTTTTCGCTCACGCGATTCGACTAGTTGTTGTCCTTTGGCTGGTACAGAAGACCAATCACTGCACCATAAATGAGGTGCCACAGGAGAACGCCAGCAGGAAGTTTCCAACCGTTTGGTGTATCGAATGAGAAGAGGCCGTAGCCCTGCTTCGGTGCATATGCGTATGGAACAAGGAAGCCGATGCTGATGATCGTCATGATGACACCATAGATAAGGCCCTTGACAACGTGGTTCGCCACAGGAATCGCCTTGTGGGCGATAACGCCAAACAAGATGCAGAACACGATGCCATTGACAAAGTGCATGGACTGACCAGTGAAGTACTGGGCCATCGGGCTACCCCATGATGCGCCCTTGTCACCAGCAGCTCCTGCAATCAGAGCGCCGTTATAGGCAGGCCATGGAAGCTGTGGAAGGCCGATTGCGTTGAAGCAGTAGCCGAAGTAGGTGCCAAGTTGGGTCGCGATAACGCCGATGAGGGCAAGGCTGCCCACAGGGTGCTTTTCAACCCAGCTATGCCAACGCTGAGTAGCGCTGGGTGCAAGTGAATTTGCCATTTTGTTTTCCCCCAGGAGGTAAAAAGTCGGAGTTGCCCGACTAGCGGACAAATTACCAATGGGCGGTCAACAGAGGGTGGATTTCCGTGCCGCGGGTCACACAGGTGGCTGATAATCGATGTTTCGATCGACGTTCATATAGATATCCACGCCAATGGGGTGGGTCTGCTCTTCCACAATGTGGCCCAAAAGACCCGCGCAACGGGCCAGTAAAGCCACGCCGCGCATAACGCCCAAGGGCAATCCCAGGTCTGCCAGAACCGCCCCGCAGACCCCCGCACCGTTCAGTGGAAGGTGCTTGCCCAAGACATCTGAATGGGACCGACCAATGGCCTCGAAGAGGGCCAAGTGTGGGCCGAAAGTGCCGTTTTCGCGGGCCAGGGCCATGAGAACCGGGGTACGGGGGTCACCCTGTTTGTGAACGGGATGACCAAGACCAGGAACAAACTTGCCTGATTCTTTCTGCAAACGAACAACCTCGCGGGCTACGTCGTCCCACTCGGCCGGGGTGCGATCGTTAAAGCCCACGCGCGTGAGTTCACGATTCAAGAACAACGCGCAGTCTTCGGTAACGCCCAAGAAGCGTGAGCCACCACCCAAGAGTCCGGCAGCCAACGCGCCTTGCAACGAGTCGGGTGCGCTGGCGTATGTCAGGCGTGCCGCAATTGCGGTGGGAGTAAATCCATGGTCGGCTAGTGCGGCAAGCACTGCTTCGAACATGACCAACTGGCCTTTGGACGGGCGCTGCTTTGCAATGAGGTAATACGCGAGTTCGCCAAAGGAAATTTTTCCGAGAAATTCCGAGGCAAGATCGTGACCTAACAGTGTGATGCTGTCGGCGTCCGAGGTACCGAGGCCTGTTCTGTAGGTGGGTTGTTCTGTTGTCATGGTTTTACATTCCTTCCAGCCATGTGCGAATTTCGTCTGAGTGCTCACCCAATGTTGGAGGTGGCAAGCGATAGTCCAACTCGCCGTCACTAAATGTGATGGGGTTGCGAACCAACGTCACTTCACGCTCACCCTCGCCCACTGTTACTCGCGGACGTAAACCAAGTTTTTCTGCAAGTTCTACGCCATCGCCAATGGAGTTAATGGGGCCACACGGAACACCCACTTTGTTCAGTGCAATGAACAAATCGTCGGAGTTCCATTCAGCAAGTTTCTCTAACAAATACGGGCGCAGCTCTTCGCGATTCTTTGTTCGGTCGGCGTTAATGGCGAACCGTGGATCTTTTGCAACGTCATCAAGACCCAGTACTCCACACAGTGCGTGAAACTGCTTGTCGTTACCTGCGGCAATAATGAGGTCGCGGTCTTTCGTTGGCAACGCTTCATACGGGAACAAACTGGGGTGTGCATTTCCCATACGGAATGGCACAACACCTGCTGCTGTGTATGCAGCTGTTTGATTCACCAGACCAGACATTGCAGATGACAGCAAGTTGACTTCGACGTGTTGACCGCGCCCAGTTTGCGCACGTTGATTCAACGCAGCAAGAACGCCAATGGTTCCGTGCAAGCCAGCCATTACGTCAAAAACGGAGATTCCGGCGCGGAAGGGAGGACCATCGGGCTCACCTGTGAGGCTCATGAGTCCCGATACTGCTTGCACAATGAGGTCATACCCGGGAAGCCACGCGCCTTCTGCGGTTCCGAAACCGCTGATGGACAGATACACAAGGCTGGGGTTATCAATAGAAACAGATTCATAATCCAGGCCGAACTTTTTCAGACCGCCTACTTTGAAGTTCTCTAAGCAAATGTCTGCCTTGCTCACGAGTTTCTTTACGAGAGCGAGGTCATCGGGGTTTCCGAAATCCAAAACAACCGACTTCTTATTGCGGTTAATGGACATGTAATAGGTAGCGACTCCATCTTTCGTGGGCGGTACCCATGTGCGTGTGTCGTCTCCAGCAGAACTCTCCACCTTGATCACCGTTGCGCCCATGTCTGCCAGCAGCATGGAGCAATACGGGCCAGCGAGTACGCGTGAGAGGTCGGCAACCAGTAATCCGTCAAGCGGTTTGGCCATATTCTGAGAGGAGTTCATTTTGTAGGTCACTTTCCGTGGTGAAACGATGGACAATAAGACATTTGGAAGGCTCTGCTGATGACACGCGAACGCAATGAAGGCGACTTTGTAGAAGCGTTGTCGCGCGGGCTGAGTGTGATTCGTGCGTTCTCTACTTCACACCTTGCGTTAACCGTGACCGAAGTTGCCGAGGCAACAGAACTAGCACGACCAACTGCACGTCGTTTGTTGCTCACGTTGGAGAACTTGGGATACGTGCGTTCTTCAGATGGCGTGTACACGTTGACTCCCAAAATTCTTGAGCTGGGGATGTCGTATATCAACGCGCAAGGAATGTGGGACATTGCACAACCGCACCTTGCTGCACTCGTTGCGCAAACACATGAATCCAGTTCCATGTCACAGTTGGACGGTAGCGACATTGTGTACACGGCTCGAGTGCCGGTTGCAAAAATTATTGGTTTGTCCGTGCACATTGGTACACGTTTCCCTGCCGTTGCTACTTCGATGGGCCAGGTGTTATTGGCCGATCTTTCAACAAAAGAACTTGATGCCGCATTGAAAGCACCGTCGCTGTCGCGCGTTGTTCCACGCGTGCGACCATCGCGCAAAGAGATTGATGCTGCGTTAGCCGAAGTACGTACACGTGGCTGGGCAATGTCTGACGAGCGTTTGTCATTTGGTATTCGCTCTGTTGCTGCGCCAGTACGCGATGCACAAGGCAAAGTTATTGCAGCCGTCAATGTCACGGTGAATGCTGCAGAGACATCAATTGCGGAATTGAAGAAATCACACTTACCGTTGCTGTTGCGCACCGCAGAAGCAATTACTGCAGACTTCACCCGCATTTCGTTATTGCCAACAACAGAACCACTACAGCCGTAACTCATTGTGTTACTTCCCCACTTCAGTGAGGTGCATCTCTAACAAGAACTGGGCGGTTTCGTCCGGGGCCGAGAAGAACGGTGAGTGATCGGCGTTGAGTTCTACTGAGTGCTTAGCCCACGATGCACGAAGGCGTTGCTGATCTAACTGAACGGCACGATCATCTGTGCACACCACATAACTGCTGGGAACCGTGATCCACGCTGGGTTTTCCATTGGTTCAACAGGAATCTCGCTACGCATTGTTCGCCTGTATTGCATGGCGAGTCGCGCAAGTGACACAGGGCTTCGGTGGAACAAGAAGTCGTATGCACCTTCGGTTAATGACAGTTCGCCGTCACTAGCAATCTGTAGACAACTGCGAAAGTCTGGGTTGCCCCACTTTGGTGACAGTTCTGTTTGCGATTCGCCAAGTGCAGGCATGCGAGCAGCCACATACACAAGGTGTTGTGCGTTATGTGCAGCGGCCGACACCGTGATGCCGGTGTAGCTGTGCGACACAACGGTGACTCCGCGATCGCACAGTTCGTTCACCTTGTTTCGTACTACTTCAACATCGTCTGCCAACGATGTGAAGGGCAGTTCAATGGCGTGACAATCCACCCCGTGTCGAGACAGTCTCTCGATGACCGGGACCCATGTCCATCCGGAAAAGAATGATCCGTGAACAAAGAGAATGCTGGTGCCAGCCATCTCGGGGGGAAACGGATGTCTAGCGGTAATTGTTGTTGCTGGTGTGATCACCAGCAAGCCAACGCTTCAACACATCGTGTGCGTCGTTGCGGCGATCTGCGTTGATCTTTGCTGCACCTGGTGCATCTGCGGTGAACTCAAGAAGCATTCCGTTTGGATCTTCTGTGTACAGAGAGCGGCAGTAGCCGTGCTCAAGAACGTAGGTTCCTTCTGGCTTCCATCCGGCCTTCGTGAGGCGAGCAAAGATTTCGTCTTGTGCTTCTGGCGCAACATTCAATGCAATGTGACGGAAGGGAGATGGTGTGAGTGGTGGATCGAACTCATCTTGGTCGGACTTGTTTGCGAACTGGAAGAACGCAAGTGCGCTTCCGTCTGGCATTCCGAAGAAGCAATGGCAGTAGACGCGCATTGCGCCGAACAGTTCGTCTGTCTCGGACCATGTAGCAACAAGCGGAAGACCAACAAGGTCTTCATAGAACGCACGCGTGGCTTCAAGATCTTTCGTGAGGTACGCGGTGTGGTGGAGGCGGGTGGGTGCACTGCTCATGTGATTCTCCTTTGTGGAAAATGGTCAGATGTCCGCTAGTCGGACACATAACCGTTGTGCGTACATTATTGCCCACTGACGGCTGCCACAACCTGCGCCCGTTGGTTGTCTATCCAAAGACAATGGTGCGGTTGCCGAAGGTGAGAACTCGGTGTTCCACATGCGCGCGAATAGCTCGGGCAAGAACCACGGTTTCCAGGTCTCGGCCCGTACGCGTGAGTTCGGCAACGTCATCGCGGTGAGTGACTCGAGCTACATCCTGGGCGATGATTGGGCCTTCATCCAACACATCGCTCACATAGTGGGCCGTTGCGCCAATAACTTTGACGCCACGATCGTGGGCCTGGCGGTACGGGTTTGCGCCAATGAATGCCGGCAAGAACGAATGATGGATATTGATCATGCGGCCTGTCCATGGCGCCACAACTTTCGGTGGCATCACCAACATGTATCGAGCCAAGACCACCAATTCCACATTGAGTGAATCGAGCAAAGTGCTGAGAGTGTCTTCTTGCTCGGCGCGGCCCTTGGCGCCTTCGCCAACAGGCACGTGGTAGTACGGCAAACCGAAAGACGTGGCCACAGGTGCAGCATCGGCATGGTTCGACACAACGGCAGCAATGTCTAAGCCAAGGTCGCCGTAGGTGGTGCGAGACAAAAGGTCTGCAACGCAGTGCAAATGCTTCGAACACAAGATGGCCGTGCGCGGCTTCCATGGCGATGCATTAAGCGTGAAGGTCATTCCCCAATTGCTGGCAACAGCTTGAAAACCGGCAGTGAGAGTGGCAAGCGTTGTAGAGGATGTGTGTGTGAATTCAACACGCTGAAAGAACATGGAGTCAGAAAGGTCGGTGTGTTGTTCGGCGTGAACGATGTTTCCGCCAACAGAGGCAATCCAAGTTGCAACCGCAGCAACAATGCCGGGTTTGTCCGTGCACGAAATGAGAAGGACGGCCGTTGATTCCACAGTTGTGGAGACGATGGGAATCGAACCCACGACCTCCTGCTTGCAAAGCAGGCGCTCTACCAATTGAGCTACGTCCCCGAAGGGCAGGTAAGAGACTATCGGCGCAACATCAGAACTGCCTCAGGCCCATACCCATTTGGCACGGGGTCGGCGCTCACAACGAACCCCCGTTTCTCCCAAAACCCCCGTGATCCCCCTCAAAAATGCCGATATTTGGCGATTATTATTTAAACGATGAGCCTTTCTCACGACGTCACCCTCGACGAAACTGCACAGAACACATTGGCGCTTGCCCTGCTTCGAATCATGGATCTAGACATTGCAGCATCATCCGGCGTTGATGCTCAACGGAGAATCAGCGAGCGAAACAAGCTGGTTGAAGCCCTCGGCAATGTGGTTCCTATGTCAGGGCGAACATATTCTCCGGCTTTGAACGGAGAAACTGTCAACCAACTACAGCGTTCGTGTTCTCTCACTAATCCTGTGCACGCGTCAATGGTTCTGTCCGAAGTTATGCTCACGAACCCTTGGTCGTCAGAGAAACTAAATCCTGATGTGAAACGAATTGGAATGAAGGAATTGGCTTCATTTCTCAGGTTTCCAATTCCTGACACGAATGTCGATGTGATTCTTAATCAATACTTGCCAAAACAGAGGAACTTCAAGCGAATCGCTCTAATTACACTTTTTTCTGTTGCAGGCGGTTTGATTGCTGCCCCGCACGTCGGTGCAGCAATTGGTGCAGCAATGGGTCTCAGTGGTGCGGCCGCAACGAGCGCCGGTCTTGCTGCATTGGGTTTTGGCTCGGTGGCAGCGGGAGGTTTCGGCATGGCTGGCGGAACACTTGTTGTCGGAGTTTTGGCTGGCGTCGTAGGTGGAGGCACAACTCTTAAGGCAGCGTCGTCGCACATCAAGTCCAACCCAGAATTAGAAGCTTTAAAACTAAAAGTCTCTCTCTACCTTATGAATCTCCTGCCTGAAGCTCACGCAACCCGACAAGAAATCATTCAGACCATTGAGAATGGAATTAAGAATGCTCAGGGAAACTTGACGTCGTGCGAAAAACAAGTTGAATCACTTGTCCAAAAACTGCACGAGTTGAAAAAGTCCGATCAACGTTGGGCGGCAGAAACGCCTTCTATTAAGTCAAAAATTAAAGACCTGCGGAAGAATAAAATTAAAGAATTAGAGGAAGAAATCGAACTGCTCAAAAGTTCACTTCCCTAACCCAGCTAGCTGTTAGCGCAACATCAGAACTGCCTCAGGCCCATACCCATTTGGCGCGGGGTCGGCGCTCACAACGAACCCCCGTTTCTCCCAAAACCCTTGTGATCCCTGCACCGACACCAAGGCATACGCCGTGATGGAGTGATGGGCACTGACCAGTGTGAGTTCTTCCAACAGGTGGTCGGCCACTGCCCGACCGCGCCAGGTGGGATGCACTGCAAGGTCGTGGACATACATGGCAGTGGCCTCATCAAGTGAAACGGGTGACGCGACCGATGAATTAAGGGCGACGCCCGCATGGCCGTCAACGGGAAAAGCAATGAGATACCCCACCATTTCGCCGTTGTGCCAGGCCCCGAATGATGTCGTAGACGATGCCGCAATCTTGGACACAAAACTGTCCGCGCCTTCCAAAAAGTTCGCTGCATACGCGGTTTCTTGAATGCGAAGAACTGACGGAACATCTGTTGCCGTGAGTGCTTGAATCTCCACCTCTTGATGCACGCGAGAACTGTAGTGGTGAGGTGATATTTGAGTGAATGCTGTTGGTGACCTCAATAATCTCCCCATTCGCCGTAAGTGGCGAGGGTACCCTTGACCTATGGCAGGCGAACTCATCTATGCATTCCGAATCATGCGCCTGCCGTTGCTTGACGCCGGCGGTGCGGCCATTGGCCGAATTGACGACATTGTGGTGGTTCCAGGCCGCAGTGGCGTAGCCCCACGCGTCACTGGTTTCGTTGCCACCAGCCAGCGCCGTCGTATTTTCGTCAACGCCAACCGCGTTGGTTCCCTAGACACTGAAGGCGCTCGCCTGCGTAGTTGGGACGTCGACCTCAACCCCTTCAAGCCGCGAGATGGTGAGCGTCTGTTGGCCGCCGACATTATCGACAAGCGCGTGAACGGCGAGAGCGTCAGCGATGTGGCCCTTCGCCCCACCGTTACCTCGCGTGAAGCCGGTTGGGAAGTAGCCAAGGTGCGCCTCAGCCGTGGTGGAATTTTTGGCAAGAAGAACACCTACCGCTTGGTGGAGTGGAACGAAGTGGGTGGCTTGTTTGCTGCCGTTACAGAAATGGCTGCAGAAGCTGCGCGCTTGCGTGACATGCACCCATCCGACGTAGCTGCTGTTGTGCGTGCGCTTCCTCTTCCGCAACGACAACTGTTGGCAAAAGAAATGGACGACGACCGCCTTGCCGACTTGTTGGAAGAGTTGCCAGAAAGCGAACAGCTCACACTTATTTCAAACCTCGATCTTGATCGCGTCATTGACGTTCTTGAAGAAATGGAATTCGACGACCTTGCCGACCTTCTTGCTGAAATGCCTGCGCAACGACGCGCTGAAGTGTTGGAAGCAATGGACGACGAAGATGCCGATGTTGTTCGGTCGCTGTTGTCATATGCACCAGGCACTGCTGGTGCGTTGATGACGCCTGAAATCATCATTATGGGTGCCAATGCAACTGTGGCTGAAGCGCTTGCGCAAGTGCGAGACCCCGATTGGTTGGTGTCTATTGCAGCACAAGTGTTTGTCACGCAGCCTCCCTACAAGGCTCCAACAGGCACATACCTTGGTGTCGTTCACTTGCAGCGATTGCTACGTGAACCACCCAGCACAGAACTTGGTCGTTGCATTGCCAAAGAACCCACCGTGTCACCGTCGCTGTCCGATCGCGAAGTTGCAGAATTCTTGGCTTCGTACAACCTGCTTGCCGTCGGTGTGTGCGATGGTGCTGGCCATTTGCTTGGTGCCATCACAGTGGACGACGTTCTCGACCGCATGCTGCCCGCCGACTGGCGCCAGCGTCGACGTCAGGCGGCTCAGTCATGAAGCGCCGGCAAGATCTCTCCACCCCACGTCAGCGTCGACGCGTTGGAATTCACTACGACCCCGATGCATTCGGTCAGTTCAGCGAAGCAATTGCACGTTTCCTTGGCACTGGTCGTTATCTCGTCATTCAAACGGTCATTGTGTTTTTGTGGGTCACGGTCAACGTGTTCAACATTGCGCCGTTTGACGACTACCCATTCATCTTCCTCACGCTCATCTTGTCGCTTCAAGCGTCATATGCAGCGCCGCTCATTCTGTTGGCGCAAAACCGCCAAGAAGATCGCGACCGTGAACAGCTAGAGCGCGACCGTGAAATGGCGGCTCGCACTCAGGCCGACACCGAATACCTTGCACGAGAGCTTGCTGGTGTGCGTTTGGCTTTGGCCGATGTTGTCACCACGGAAGATCTTCGGGATCAGTTAGAGCGCATTAATGAAGCGCTCGACAAATTGATTTCTAGCGCGGACGATTCGTCACCACGCCAACAGCCCGACGCGTAGCTGCAGCAAATTCGCGCGGCATCTGCATGGGTGCAAGGTGGTCCCCTTCTAAGTGCACAACTTCTGCGCGAACTGCTTCGGCAAGCGCTTTCTGTTTGTGCGGCGGTACCAGGCGATCATGCGTTGTAAGAACGAAAGCGGTGGGCACATCGATGTCTCGTGCAAATGAACGTGCATCGAAACGAGAAATGGCGCGTCCGGCTTCACTAATCATCCATTGATCATTGCGGCGTACTTCGCCAACAATCCACGGAATGAATCTGCTGAGTTCATGGCCACGCGGAATTGCTTTGCGTAAACCAAAACGTATGAGACGTGGCGTGCTGACTTGTCGGAACACAGGACCAAGCACGTGACCCACTCGCCACCGAGCGCGTTCGCTGCGAGTGGCGTTCCATTCAAGTGCGGTGGCTTGCAACACCATGCCGTCCACTAATTCGGGGTGACGTTTCCAGAACAACAAGCTGATGGGGCCACCCATGGAATAGCCCACGGTGGTGACCGAGCCCACACCCAATGCGCGCACTACATCGGCTGCGTCGTCGGCGCAATCTTCTAAAGAAAATGGCTGATTGGGTCGAAGGCCTCGACCATGTCCGCGATGGTCAACCCCAATCACAGAAAAATCTTGTGCGAGTTCTTCATACGCAGTGAAGAACTGCAGGTCGGACGATGCTGTCCAACCGTGTAACAAAAGAAGCGTGGGTGCTTCAGGGTCACGATGAATGTGGTGACGCACGAAGATTTCACCACGGCCAGGCAAATGCACAACACGGCCCGGAAGCAATGGTGGGATTTCTAATGCGGACGCAATTCTTAACGGCATGCGCGACACACTCCCACTACATCGAGACGATGATGCGCCATCTTGAAACCAGACTTGGCGGCAACGCGCTCTAGCGCGGCATCTAACGCTTCTTCAATTCCGTCGGGAATACGAACATCGTCAACAGAACCGCACACGCTGCACACCATGTGATGGTGGTGACCAGTGATGTCTTCACTGAGTTCAAAGCGTGCCCACTCGTCTGTTGTAATAACGCGAACAACAACACCCGCATTTTCCAACACGGTGAGATTGCGATATGCCGATGACTGAGCCAAGCCAGTGGTGTGTTCCAATATTTCTGGAATAGACAACGGCCGCTGTGCATGTGAGAGTGATTCAACAATGGCTCGTCGACCACTAGTAAATCGCTGTCCTATCTCGGCCAACTTGGTTGCCACGTGATGTGCAATGTCAGATGCAGCAACATGCTGATGTTCTGTCTTTGATCCGGGCATGAATGTCACGCTACCGAGAATGAATGAGAATCAGCCGTTGAGAATGGCGAGTGCTTGCCGTACAAGTAGATCAACAAGGGATTCAGACTCTTCAATAGATGAAGGCAAGAGCGCAAAGCGCCCGTTGTTGTCTTGTGTGGCAATGGGACGAGTTCGGGGGCCTGCGCCAAATGTTTTTTGCGCGCGTGACCGATGCGCTCCCCATCCCATTAATTGAAAGAGTGCGGCGTTCTTTTGTTGTTGTGAGAGTTCTGCAGACGAGTTAATAACGGAGAGCGCAGCAAGTGCAAGTCGAGCACCTTCGTGTACCGCTTCCACCCACGGTGCAAGTTGTGGGTCGTCGCTTGTGACGTCAACAACTGACTGCCACCATTCTTGAGACGGTGAGTCGCCGGGCCAGTGCGTGTCACCTCTATACGCAGTTGCTTCTGCAAGTCCTCGTAGATCATGCGAATCAACAAAGCGCTGCCATGCGGTGAATTCATTTTCGCCACGCGACCATGCTGCAGCCGAAAACAGTGTTGGTCGAGATGCAGCGAACTCTTCCATGGGGTTCCACAAAAAGCCTGAACACGTAGAGAGCAATTCCGGGTCCCGCCCCATGAGTGGACCCATGTGTAGATGCGCACGCATTCGAGCATCGTTCACTGGTGTGTTGTCCCACAGAAGTGGCAAACGTCCGCCGGTAACACGAGAGCGTTCACGGGCGTACGACGCAGTAACGGAATCGGTAACCACGGTGTCACCCGTCCACATCACTTCAATGTCGTCACGAAGTCCGTTGCACAATTCTGTGAGATAGGGAGATGCGCTCATGCCCGCATAGTGCGTGGGCACGATCCACACCGGAACACCAACGGCGTCTCGCACGGCATGTGCCAACTGCCGATGTTGTTGCGCTGCGTTAAGAACGGGCAAATCATCGAAGCTCAAGACAACAACCTTGCACCCCGCATGAATGGCGGGAAGCAGTTTGTTGATGACGTGTTGTTCGCTTGCGTTGTCACCGGGAGTCAAACCAACGGCTACCTGCACCGCAGCCGAGCGTTGGGACAGTTCTGCGAAACATTCCAACTCTTCATCAGTGAATGGTTCACTCCATTGCTCGCGATGACGTGGTTCTTGTTTTGCGGCCCACACATAGGTGTTCCAACCCCACGACTCCATGTCTGCAATACACGCAAGTCGATCTGCGTGCGACCATGGCGTGCCGTAAAACCCTTCAATAACTCCAAGGATCTTCGGTGAGGTCACTGATCGGTTCCTACGAACTGGTGCAAGGTAATTCCTGAGTTCACGGCCCCATCCAGAATGTCGGCGTTCGGCAAGACTGCCTGCCCAAGGTTGTGAACTCCCGCAGGAACAACACCTGTGGCAACTGCAAGAGCAGTATGCGCTGCAACCACACCGCTAATTGACCCCACTTTGTTTGCGATGCCAACAATCTCTACATGGCGGCGGCCATTTCGTACTCCGCGAACTTCCACGCGCAACGCACCTTCCAAACCTTCGGCGTGAGGGCGACGCAACATTGGTAGTCGTGCGGTGAGTCTGTCTCGACGAGTTGCAGACACGCGAGCAGTAATTCTTTGCAAACCTGGTTCTACTCGCTGCATCAACACTGGTTCGGGTGACGCAAAGCGATAACAATCGCGTGCACCTACCGGATCGGGAAACCAGCACAACTCGCGACCGCTACCTGCTGGCCTTTGCAGCCATTCGCCATCGTGCCAACCAACCGAGAGACCCGCAAGAGAATCGTGGTGTTGGCGCGCGCACATTGGCCCGCCAGTTCCGTGAACCGCTGTGTGTACCTCGTCAATTGATTCGAATGCTCTGCGCATGTGGCTGACAAGCAGACCCGACATTCCCGGTGAACACGATGCACCAGCAACGATGACTGCATTGCGTGCTTCGGCGCGCTCTTGGGAGTCAAGCATGGACATCACGTCTTCCAAGTTGTCGCCAGTAGACACAACGGAGATTCCTTGCGCGATGAACGTAGATGCGAGTGCGGCATGCGGCGCACCGTGCGCCAACACCACGACCGAACAATCAAATAATTCTGTTGCTGTGCGCAACGACGCGACTTTCACAGAATGACCAAGAGTTTGCAGTGTGAGTGCAGTTCGCGAGCCAACGATGCCGTGACCAACAATGCCGATAGAGGAAGTGGGTGCCGATGTCATGGCGGTTATCGCTGCGGCGTTACCTCACGCCAGCCACCTTGTTGTGGGGCGACGACTCCCTTGGTGCGACGACGAAGAACGCCCGCCACCATTCCGGCGATGGAGATAGCAAGAAGGACTTGGCGAATGAACTTCACAACTGCCTCCTTTACGCTCGGGCCATAAACAATGAACCTCTCTCTAGGAAAGATACCTGTCTTCTGGGTCGTGAAGTCTTTTCGTTCTTTGGAATTACACGCACGCGACAGTCGTTATTCTTGGCCTTGCAGTACTTCATCTTTGCGGGCCTGAACGGCTTGCAAATTGACTCAATCGTTTTGGAACTATGGCAAAAGCGCGCAGGAATGCGAAGACTCAACGGGCCCGCAACAAGAAACGTAATGGCGCTCGGGCTATTGGAAAGTGCGAGTCTGGAAAAGTTCGATTCCCTACGAGGCTGGAAGCGATGATTGCGTTATCCGATACACAGCGAGCAAGAGCGGGGGCAAAACGTGAAGAAACTCGGTTCTACAGATGTCCGGACTGCCACGGCTGGCATTTAACCAGTAAGCGGTAACGGTGATTACCGAGACGATGGCCTCTTATAAATCCGCAAACGACGGCCATTGAATGTCCAGTCCGCTTCATTCCACGACCGAACGGTTCCGATGAGTTCCCATTCTTTTGGATGTGTGGTGGGCGGGCGCTCCACCTGAACTTGCTCAAAGCCAGTCACAATCTCGCCAGCAACAACACCGCAGTACTCAAACGGAAATTTCCATCGTGGATTATCTGTGCGCGGTCGACGACAATAGAAGCGCGTATAGCCGCCTTGTCTTTCAGCTCCTTGAGTTCCGACCCGATACACGAAAATGATTTCTAGACCATGGGATTCGGCGTAGTACTTGAGAGTTCCAATTGTCGCAACGGACGTACCGCCTTCTTGATTGCAGTCGTATTCCCATTCACTTGGTGTTCCTAAGTTTTGACACTCAAATGAGATCACTAATCCCGAATTATCAAAGTCGAAGCGTCGTGGGTCCCAACCTTCATCACTAAGACTCCGCAACAGTTCTCTGTCTTCGGACCAACCAAGATCACGCCCGGATTCGGTAATTGTCATGCGAGATGGAGTGGCCATGCGGACCTTTCTTGATTCCAAAAGGCAAATGGTGGGGCTAACAAGAATCGAACTTGTGACCTCATCCTTATCAGGGATGCGCTCTAACCGACTGAGCTATAGCCCCATTACGGGACTTAGAACTCTATCCGTGGGTCTGGCCAGGCTCAACCGGCCGAGCCACCACTTCTTCTTCCAGAACGGTGACCCGCACGCCCCCCACCAATTCGGTGATCAGGTTGAAAACCACGGCCCCCAGCACCCACAGTCCCGTTCCGAGGGCTATTCCGAAAATTCCCAGAATGGCAAAGGATCTAAAGAGTTCTGCCCCCTTAAAGGTGAATGAGTCCCAACCGAAGGATTCAAGAAACTGCTCCACATTGTCGATGGTGCCCGTTGCGCTGCCCACATTCCATAACAGGACACCGGTGATGAGTAGGACGACATACAACGCTGCATGAAAGACCAGACCTACTTTGAACACACTCCATGCATCGATGTCGCGAATGGTTCGAGTAACCCGACGAACGCGCCGACGTTGGGCGGTGGATTCAGCAGTGCGGGACATATTACGAGCGTAGTGAGTATGCGTCGATCAAGTGAGTCACAGCGCAGAGAGTGCAGATGCGGTGGCAACACGACTTGCCTGCTTCACCACAACCGTGACGACTGATTCGTTGTGCTGAAGGGACACAAGTTGCACGGAAAGCCGAGTGGCAAATGTGCGAGCCATTGCGTCTCCCCTGCTGGCCGCAACAAGTGCAACAGAGTCGGCAGCGGTTTGCAGTTGTGCACGCTCAACGACATGTGCAGTGGCGGTTGCAACAGACCACAGTCCACCACTAGTGATAGCCAGCCATACAAGAGTAAGAAGCGCAACGTTTGCGCGCTGCGAATTACTCTTCGTCGGCTGCGAGGATGGGCGCAACTGAGGCAACAACGGCTCCGTCGTCAAGGTTCATGAGACGAACGCCAGTAGCGGCGCGTCCTTGACTGGAGATCTGCTTGACCTCGGTTCGCATGGCAACACCATTCGATGCAACGGCAACAATTTCGTCGTCGAGACCCACCATAAACGCGGCAACAACTTTGCCCTTCTTGTCGGTGATCTTGACACCAATAACGCCTTGTGTGCCACGGCCCTTGCGTGGGAAGTGAGCGATTTGTGTGCGCTTTGCGTATCCGGCGTCGGAGACAAGAAGCAATGCATCGTCGTCGTGACCGGGGTCTGCAGACACCACTTCGTCGCCAGCACGCAACTTCATTCCGCGAACACCAGCTGCGGTACGGCCCATGGGTCGCACTTCTTGTTCGTTGAAGCGAATGACTTGGCCCGAACGGCTAATGATGAAGATGTCGTCGTCGCCCGATGTTTCAATAACGCGAACAAGTTCGTCGCCATCTTTCAAGTTCAACGCAATAAGTCCGTCGCGACGGCTTGAGTTGTACGCATCGAACGCAGTCTTCTTTACTTGGCCACCCTTAGTGACAAAGAACAAGAAACGTTCACCTGGGAATTCACGCGTGTCGATAATGGCCTGAATGGTTTCGCCGGCCTGAAGTGGCAGCAAGTTAACAATGGGTATGCCCTTTGCCGTGCGCTCGCGTTCGGGAATGTCTGCTGCGCGCAACTTGTACACACGACCTCGGTTGGAGAAGAACAACAGATATGCATGCGCGGTGGTGAACAACACGCGACGCACAATGTCATCTTCTTTCAGCGTTGCGCCCTTTACGCCACGACCACCACGTGCTTGCGCGCGGAATGAACTTGCCGGAACAGCCTTCACATACTGCGCCTGCGTCATAACAATGACGAGTTCTTTGTCGTCGACCAGATCTTCCAATGCCATGTCGCCAGAATCGTTAATGATTTTGCACACACGGTCGGTAGCGAAATCTTTTCGTACTTCGGTGAGTTCGTCTTTAATAACGCTGCGCAATTTTGCATCGGACGCCAAGATTGACTCGTACTCTTTAATGCGCGTTTGTACATCGCCTAGTTCTTTTTCAAGATCTATACGTGACAAGCGTGTGAGTTGACGAAGTTGCATGTCCAAAATGTCAATTGCTTGACGCTCGGAGAATTCGTACGGCTTCTTCATCAGCGCATCTTTTGCAGATGCAGCGTCTTCGCTTTCGCGAATGAGTTTGATGATTTTGTCAATGACATTGAGAGCCTTGATACGGCCCTCAAGAATGTGACCGCGATCTTTTGCCTTGTCTAGACGGAACTGTGTACGACGAGTAACGACTTCGATTTGGTGACGCACGTAACCATTGAGTGCATCGGCCAAATTCACTGTGCGCGGAACACCGTCGACAAGTGCAACCATGTTGACAGGGAAACTGCTTTGCAGCGATGTCATCTTGTAGAGGTTGTTAAGAACAACGTTTGCGTTTGCATCACGCTTCAACAAAATGACAAGGCTTGTCTTGCCACCCGATGAAGCATCGTTTACGTCTGCAATGCCATCGAGTTCGCCGCTGTCGACAAGTTCTTGAATTCGTGCAGCAATAGATGAACAGCTTGTTTGGTACGGAAGTTCGGTGACTTGAATTTCCATGCGGCCAGCGCGATTTTCTTCAATGGTTGCCTTAGCGCGGGTCTTAATGCTTCCGCGACCCGTGCGATATGCATCTTGAATTCCGGCTCGGCCAAGAATAAACGCACCCGTTGGGAAGTCGGGACCCAAGACGAACTTCATGAGATCGTCGGGTGTTGCTTCGGGGTTATCAATGAGGTGCATGGTGGCATCGATAACTTCGCCCAAGTTATGTGGCGGAATGCTGGTGGCCATACCAACAGCAATGCCTTGCGAACCATTGACCAACAAGTTGGGGAAGCGTGCAGGAAGCACCGATGGTTCTTCTGATGTGCCGTCGTAGTTGGGCAACATGTCGACGGTGTTTTCGTCGATACCAGCCAGCAATTGCATTGCAAGTGAGTGCAAACGAGATTCGGTGTAACGCGCAGCTGCCGGCCCAAAGTCTGGTGATCCGTAGTTGCCGTGGAAGTCGATAAGTGGGTGACGCAATGAGAATGGTTGCGCCATACGCACAAGAGCGTCGTAAATGGCGCTGTCGCCGTGTGGGTGATAGCGCGCCATGGTGTCACCCGTAACGCGAGCGCACTTTACGAATGGTCGGTCGGGGCGGAAGCCTTGTTGTTCCATGTCCCAAATAATTCGGCGGTGAACCGGCTTGAGGCCGTCGCGAACGTCTGGCAGTGCGCGCGACATGATGACCGACATTGAGTAGTCGAGGAACGAGCGTTCCATTTCATCTTGTAATGGAACTGGTTGGATCTGGTCGAACAGATTTGGATTGTCACTCATTGGTGGCTCCTGCCCGAATTAGAAGTCGAGGTTGCGCACGTCGCGCGCATTGGTTGTGATGAATTTCTTACGGCTGTCGACGTCGTCACCCATAAGAACGGAAACCACTTCGTCTGCAATTGCAGCTTCTTCCACGGTGACCTGCAGCAATGTGCGCGTCATGGAGTCCATAGTGGTGCTCTTTAATTCTTCCCAGTCCATTTCTCCGAGCCCCTTCAAGCGTTGGAACTCTTTCTTATGGTTGGGCTTTTCTTCAAGGAACGCCGCTTTTGCAGCATCGTCTTTGAGATAGACCTTTTCTTTGCCCACTTCTGTTGAGTACAACGGTGGCTGAGCGATGTAGATGTAGCCAGCTTCGACCATGGGTCGCATTTGCCTATAGAAGAACGTGAGCAACAACGTACGAATATGGCTTCCGTCAACGTCTGCGTCTGCCAACGCAATGATCTTGTGATAGCGCGCTTTTGTCACATCGAATTCGTCGCCTACTCCTCCACCGATTGCGGTGATGAGTGCTTGGATTTCGTTGTTCTTCAACATTTTGTCGAGACGTGCGCGTTCTACGTTGAGAATCTTTCCGCGAATGGGAAGAATTGCTTGCGTTCGTGGATCGCGCGCGTCTACTGCGGTGCCACCAGCAGAGTCGCCTTCCACAATGAACAATTCGCTCTCTTCGGGCTTACCGCTTGAACAGTCTTTCAACTTGTCGGGCATTCCGGCACCAGACAATGCAGTCTTTCTGCGAACCGCATTACGCGCATTCTTTGCGGCAAGACGCGCCTGAGCGGCGGCCACTGCTTTCTTGACGACTTTGTTTGCTTCGGTGGGGTTTTCTTCTAACCACTCTGCCAAGTACTTGTTGGTGCTCTTTTGTACGAACGACCGCATGGGAACGTTGCCCAGTTTGGCTTTGGTTTGGCCTTCGAACTGTGGCTCGCGCAACTTCACCGCAATGATGGCGGTGATGCCTTCTCGAATGTCTTCACCCAGAAGGTTGTCGTCTTTTTCTTTCAGCAAATTCTTTTCGCGCGCGTACTTGTTAAGCACCGACGTGAGAGCCGTCTTAAAGCCTTCAACGTGCATGCCGCCTTCTGTGGTGGAAATGCCGTTGGCGTAGCCGTGAATGCCTTCGTAGTACCCGGTGTTCCACTGCATGGCAATGTCTAATTGCATGCCTTCGTCTTCGTCTTCGTCTTCGAACGCAGCCACCTTGTTGAACAACGATTCTTTTGACTGGTTGAGATGCTTTACGAAGTCAACGATGCCGCCCTTGTATTGGAACGTGACTTGTTGTTCTCTGCTTGGGCGCTGATCTTCGAACACCACTTCGAGACCCTTGTTAAGGAAGGCCATGGTTTGCAGTCGCTCCATAACTGTGCGCGCAACAAACTCGACGCCTTCGGACGCAAAGATGGTGGGATCGGGATAGAAGGTGACCGACGTACCGGTTTTACGACCGCGAGCAGGAGTCTTGCCCGTGTTCACCAGTTTTTGCTTTAGCTTTCCGCCGTCGGCAAATTCCATGGTGTAGCGCTCGCCGCCACGGTCTATTTCTAGAAGAACTTTGGTGGACAACGCGTTGACCACGCTGACGCCCACGCCGTGAAGACCGCCAGACACTTTGTATCCCTCGCCGCCAAACTTTCCGCCGGCGTGAAGAACTGTAAGAACGACTTCAGCGGCGCTCTTGCCTTTATGGGGCCCAGAGGGGTACGGATCGACGGGAATTCCGCGGCCGTTGTCGTCGACGCGGCATCCGCCGTCGTCTAAAAGAGTGATTCCGACACGGTCACAGAAGCCGGCCATGGCTTCGTCGACGGCGTTATCGACCACTTCCCAAATGAGGTGGTGAAGGCCGGCGAGGCCTGTTGACCCGATGTACATACCGGGGCGTTTACGGACGGGGTCGAGTCCTTCGAGAACCTGAATGTCTTTAGCGCCGTAGTCGGCAGACGGGTTCTTTGCGGGAGTCTTTTTAGATGAAGACATTGCGTAGACATCCTAACAATTGGGTGGGCTCGTTATCGGGAACGTCGCACCTTGATGTTGAGAGAATCGACTTCGTCACCAATGTGCTCCCTCAATGTGGACAACAATTGCGCTTCGAGGAATTTGAGTTGAGTAGCCCATGCGGGGTCATCTACTTCAACAGTAAGAATTCTCTTTTCGAGTCTCTTTGGAACCACATGTTCTGCGATTGCGTCACCCACAATTGTTGACCAATTTGAGAACAGACCAAGCGCGGTTGATTCATCGCTGACTTTGATAGAGCGAAGCACTTTCCCCAACACTTCTGAAAGTGGTCGGGGTGCGCGACCCATTGGAATGTCGTCGTCGTTGATCATGATGTGCCATCACTATCAGGGGTGTCTGTCACCACAGCCCCGCCAGAGATGCGAATAATGCTGTCGGGGTGTGCAGCTTCTGGCAAGACCTGCGCTGTTGTAATCAATACCTGGCCTGGCGGCATGTGGCGAAGCAGGGCCTCGCACCGTTGCGGGTCAAGTTCTGACAACACATCGTCTAACACCAGCAGCGGAGTGGCACCCACCACTTCTGTCACTAATCGGTGAATAGCCAATTTCATGGCAAGAGCCAACGTGCGGCACTCGCCCTGCGACGCGTGTGTTTTTGCTGGCATTCCCTTTATGAAAAACAGCACATCATCACGATGTGGCCCCACCGAACTAATTCCCCGACGAACATCCTCATTACGGGCTTCGGCAAGAGCTGTTGCTAAGCCAATGCGGCGCCATTCAGGTTCGTACACCAGATCTACAGATGTGGGTTCGCCAGCCAATTGCTCGTATGCCTCGCGCACAAGCGGCGTGAGTCTGGCCACCACTTTGGCGCGGGCCTCTCCCAAGTACGAGCCCTTTTCAACAAACTGCGCATCCCACACATCGAGTGTCATTTCAATGTCTTCTGTGAGACGACCATTGGCTTGCTTCAACAACACGTTGCGCTGACGAATAATGCGGTCGACTTCAACGCGCACAGAATCGTTGCGGGTGGCCAGCGCAACCAATGCATCGTCCAACATGTCTCGGCGTGTTTCCGGGCCTTTGTACACCAGCTCTAAGTCGGTGGGTGCAAACACAGTGGTGCGCACCACACCCAACAAATCTTTCACGCGCGCAAGCTTTTGTTTGTTTACTAAAACGCGATTGCGGCCTGCGCGATTGATTTCTGCTTCAACCAAAATCTCGCGACCGTCGTCATGCACGATGTCGGCGCGTATATATGCGGTGTCTGCGCCGGTGCGAACTAGTGCGTCGTTTGCTACTCCGCGAAAACTTTGAAGAGTTGACAAATAGCTCATTGCTTCTGCAAGAGAAGTTTTTCCTTGGGCATTGCGACCAATTACCGCGGTGACGCCTTCGTTTAATTCAATGATCGCGTGTCTGTACACACGAAAGTCAGTGAGTTCAATGCGCCGGATCACGTCACAGACGTTGAGGCATGAGGAGATACAAGTACTCGTCGTTACCAACAGGCTTAATGATTGCGGGCTTGTTCGGAACGCTTGTGGTGATGATGACTTCTTCGCCGCCACATGCATCGACACCGTCTGCCAAATACTCAGAGTTGAACGCAACAGTGATGTCTTCGCCAACAAACTTGGCGTCAAGATCTTCAACGCTTGTTGAACCGTCTGTGAGTGTCACTGTAAGGCGAACACCTTCGCTGCTCATGCGCATACGTACGGGTGTCATCTCCGATGCAAGTACGCGACTTCGGCGAAGTGCATCGAGAAGTTCTTCACGATTAATGGTGGCTTCGTTCGTGTTGTTTTTAGGAATGATGTTCATGTATGGCGGATACTCAGCGTTGATGAGTTTTGTTGCCAAGGTCATTGTTTGAGACTGGAATGTTGCGTCGAAGTCGTTAAAGCGAATAACAATTTCGTCGGAGATGTCTAACAACCGCTGAAGTTCGGCGAACGCTTGCTTCGGAATAAGGAACGTGTCGGTGGACATACCGCTCGTGCCGGGAACATCGCGCATTGCCAAGCGATAGCCGTCGGTTGCTACCAGACGAATTCCTTTTTCTGTTGACGTCATCATGACGGCAGACAAATGCAGTTTGTGCGTTTCACCACTTGCCGCAAGAACCACTTGTTCAAGAGCAGCTTTAAAAACTGAAGATGTGAGTGTGACCGGTTCACCCGTTGGTGCAGGTGGCCGCGGAAACTCAATTGCATTCATTGTGGGAATGGTGAATTGAGAACGTTGTGCGGTGACTGTTGCATTGTCGCCAGCAAATTCAACGGTGATTTTTCCGGCTGGCATCACGCGAATGATGTCGTTCAATGTTCGGGCACTGACCAGACCTTGACCGTCTGTGTCGCCAGCAACGGGAATGGTGAATTGCAAAGAGAGATCTTGGCTGGTGCTTGATGCCACCAGTGTGTCTCCGGTGAGAATCATCTTTACGCCGGCCAATGCGGGAGTACCTGCGTTTTTCGACGTAGCAACACGAGCGAGTGCTCCGAGTGACTCAGCGAGAATTCCTTGTTCGCTTTTGAACTTCATGCTCTGACCTTCGTGATTGTTGACCCAGTGTAGGACGGTGCGATTACCGATGCCGTAAGGGGATGTATGTAAGTAATGGTTGTAATAAGTGCTGTGGATTGTGGATGAGTGGCCACAAAGCCGTGTGGCTGCTGAAAACTACATGTGCACGACGACTGGGGTGTTTGCACATGTTTCACGCGTGCAACTTGAGCGAGTGTGGAAGACCCAGGGTTTGTCCCCCGTCCCCCACAAGCACCCCACAATGTCGTCCCCATGAGATTCACAGCCCTTATGAGTTCTTTACGCGGCCGATGATGTCGGTGACTTGGTCGAATGTGGCCTTGTCCTCACGCATGAGGCGCTGAGTTTTGTCGACGGCGTGAATGACCGTGGTGTGATCGCGACCACCAAAGAGGCGGGCAATGGCCGGATAACTCAGTTCGGTCATATCGCGGAAGACGTACATGGCAATCTGGCGTGCCGACACCAGGGGGCGCTGACGGGACTTGCCCTTCAGGGCCTCCACCGAGAATCCGAGGTACCCAGCAATTTCGGTGAGCATCTCTTCGTCGGTGCGGTGCTTTGGAGCGGTGGCAGTGAGAAGGTCGACCAGTTGTTGCTGCGCCATTTCTATGGTGGCGGGCTCGCGGGTCAGGTTGGCATAGGCCGCCACGCGAATAAGGGCGCCTTCCAATTCACGGATGTTTGACGTGATGTTGCTGGCGATGAACTCCAGAACGTCGGCCGGCAACGGGGTTTTGTCCCGCTCGGCCTTGTTTCGCAAGATGGCGAGGCGGGTTTCTAAGTCGGGTGGCTGAATATCGGTAATCAGGCCCCAACGGAAACGGCCACGCAGACGATCTTCCAGGGTGGGGATGGCGTCTGGCATGCGGTCGGACGAAATGACGATCTGCTTGTTGGCTCCGTGGAGGCTGTTGAAGGTGTGGAAAAACTCCTCCTGGAGACCCTCTTTTCCTTCCATGAATTGAATGTCGTCAATGAGCAAAACATCGACGTCTCGATAGCGACGCTTGAACGCTGCAGTGGTGTTTGTACGAATGGCGTCGACGTATTCGTTCAAGAAGGTCTCCGTAGAGACGTACCGCACTTCGTAGTGCGCATAGTGCGCGTGAACGTACCAACCGATTGCTTGCAGAAGGTGAGTCTTTCCAAGTCCGGCGGAACCGTAAATGAACAGTGGGTTGTACGAACGTGCAGGAGTCTCTGCAACACGAAGAGCAGCAGCAAGAGCGAATTGGTTTGATGCGCCCTTCACGAAGTTTTCGAAGGTGTAACGAGGATTGAGGCCAACCGCATTTCCCTTGCCGTTATTGGTGTTTGTGGCCTCTTCAACAGGTGTTGCGGTATCAGCAGCAACGGCAACCGTTTCGTCCACCATGGCGATGTCATTGATCTCGATGATGAGCTCACGATCGCTCTCACCAATCTCGTCGAGTGCGTCAATAACGAGTGGGCGATAGCGAGTAACAATGCGATCACGCACGTGAGCGTTTGGTACTTGCAGTCGAAGTGAGTCAGCGTCGCTTGTTACTGCAACAACATCGTTGAATGTTGAGTACCAAACCCCTTCAGACACTTGTGCTTTCAACAGTTGCGCAGTTGCATTCCACACCGCTTCGTGGTTACTCATGATGTGCCTCCTCAAGTGTCGTCCACAACGAAATCCACAGGGTGTGGATGACGCCCCTAGCCATTTGAACTGGGAATGTGACCGTAGTCAGAGCCTGTGGATACTCCAAATTGGAGCCATGGTGGGAGGACCACCTGGGGCGAGGGGTCAGAGTTCTGTGACCAACGTTGCCATAGTGGGTCGTGGCGGCGTTAGCCTGTGGTTCGCTTTCGTCTCGTGCCGCTGGCACAGGAAAGCCACATAGACCGCGTGCTCCCGAATGGGAGCTTGTCCCCACAGGAGGCGCCATGAAGCGCACCTTTCAGCCCAACAACCGACGCAAGGCCCGCAAGCACGGGTTTCGTGCACGCATGAGCACCCGCGCTGGACGCGCCGTGCTGAAGTCGCGTCGGGCCAAGGGCCGTCACCGCCTCAGCGCTTGATCGGCCGCATCCAGAGCCGTTCGGCCTTTCTCCGGGTTCGCCAGGAGGGGGCACATCATCGCTCCGGTCCCCTGTCCTGCACCATGTTTGTTGACGCTTCTTTGTCCGCTCCCCACGTTGGCTATGCCCTGGGCCGCTCATACGGGTCTGCTGTGCGCCGAAACAGGCTTCGTCGCCAGTTGCGCGAACTGGTGAAGACCCGTGAATCGGCCATGGCCCCTGGGGTGTATGTGTTCGGCGCCTCTCCGCGAGCCGCAACTGCGTCATTTGCTGAATTGGGCCAGCACCTCGATCGACTTCTCGTGAAGTGCTCTGGTGAGGTGAAGCCATGACCGCCACACACCATTGCGCCGACACCCACACACATCAAGATTTCACAAAAGCACAAAAGGTCATGTTGAAGGCGATTCGCTTTTATCAAGAAGCTCGTGAGGGACGCCCATCCCCTTGCCGGTTCTGGCCGTCGTGCTCTCACTACGCCGTTGAAGCCATTGAAACCCACGGTTCTGGCCGCGGGCTGTGGCTCACCATTCGACGTCTCTCCCGCTGTCGTCCCTTCGGTCCCTCCGGAGTTGACCCCGTTCCTGCGCCAAAAGGGCGCGCATAAGAAAGGCTGACCCATGTTCAAAGCCGCCGCTTGGTTAATTGACACCTTCTACGGATGGGTGAACAACTACGCCATCGCCATCTCTTTGGTGGCTGTTGCCATCATGATTCTCATTACCCCGCTCACGATGAAGAGCACTAAGGGAATGTTGGAAATGCAGCGTCTGCAGCCAGAGATGAAGAAACTGCAGAATCAGTACAAGGGCGATCGCCAGAAACTGAACGAAGAAATGATGAAGCTCTACCAAGAGCACAAGGTGAACCCCTTGGCGTCATGCTTGCCGCTGCTGGCCCAGATGCCGGTTTTCATCATTATGTTCCAGGTGCTGAACGGCCTGGGTCGTATTGGCGCCGACGGCACATTCGACCCAAAGCACATTGCTGCCGACTCGGCTCTGTATCAGTCCCTCGACACGAAGAACGAAATGCTGTCGTTTGGATTGGACCTTGCCATCAGCCCCGCGAAAGCAATGGGCGATGACTTTGTACGCGGAATCCCGTACGCCCTTCTCATTATTGGTCTTGGTGGGCTGTTCTTTATTCAGCAACGCATGGTGGCTAGCCGCACAACAAGCCCCACCATGTCGCCCACACAGGCCAAGATCATGCAGTACTTGCCTGTGGCATTCGCACTGTTTCAAGTGTTCCTGCCCACCGGCTTGGTTGTGTACTACGCCGTTCAGGCAATTATTCGAATTCTTCAGCAGGGCTACATCACCCGTCGCTTCTATGGCGAGAACGGACTTGGCCGAGAGGCTCAAGACGCCAGCGCTCGCGCCCGTGAACTAAAAGACGACGATGCTAAGCCCAGCAAGCAGAAGAGTGAACAATCGCAAGCAAACGCTCCTATTCAGAGCAAGCGGGTGACACCGAGCAAGAACCGACCAACACCAAGTGGTCGCCCGGCTCGCCCCGTGCCACCAAGCAAGCGAAACAAGTAGTTGCGCCGCGTGCGCACAGCAGAAAAGAGGATCCCATGGAATGGGTAGAAACCACAGGTGAAACACTGGAAGAGGCAAAGGAAGCTGCACTCGACCAGTTGGGTGTTGCAGAAGACGATGCCGAATTTGAAGTTATTGAAGAACCAAAGCAGGGCTTGTTTGGTCGTACTCGCGGAGAGGCTCGTGTTCGTGCACGCGTGAAGCCAAGCACCCCACGCGGCAAGACCGAGCGTCGCCCACGTCGCGAGAAGGAAAAAGGCGGTGAGCGTCGCGAACAGCGTCCACGCAATGACCGCCAACGCAGTGAGCGCCCAGAGCGCGAGCCACGCCCACCACGAGAAAAGGTAGATGTTGACCCCGCAGTTGTGGGCCAAGCAGCATCTGAGTTCTTGTCTGGTTTGGTGGATGCCTTTGGTACCAAGGGAACCGTCACCGTCAACCGCGAGGACGGCGAAATTGAAGTACGTGTTGATGGCACCGAGCTTGGCCTTATGGTTGGCCCTGGTGGAGCAACTCTGTTGGCTATTCAAGACCTCACCCGCGTTGCTAGCCAGCGTCGTTTGGGAGACCAAGACACGCGTTTGCGTATTGACATTGCCGGTTACCGCGAGCGCCGCCGCGAAGCGCTGAGCCGCTTTGCGACCAAGGTGGCAGACGAGGTAAAGGAAACCGGGTCGGCTCGCATGTTGGAGCCAATGACCTCGGCTGATCGCAAGATTGTGCACGACACCTTGGTGGAATACGAAGGTGTGACAACACGCAGCGAGGGTGAAGACCCCCGCCGTCGTGTGGTTGTTGAACCCGCATAATCACAACACATCACAGTGCTTTGGGCCCGCCGACAGGCGGGCCCTTTGCTTTGCCCACTACATTCGTGGCGTGACACCGCGCCGCACAGTGACAGACATTCTCCAGGCTGCACAACGGGTAGGCACCTTGGGCGACCGCCCCATTCCCGAAGTCATCGAGCATGCGCGTCAGTTCGTCACGGCATTGGCAGACATTTCAGGGCGAGTGATCGACATCGGAACTGGGGCTGGTGTGCCAGGTTTGGTCATCGCCGACGACCGACCAGACCTGGACATTGTGCTGGCCGATCGTCGAGCTACACGCATGGACGCTCTTCGACTAGGGGTAGCGGCATTGGGCTGGACCGACAGGGTCACGGTGTTGACCACCGATATTGACGAACTGGGAAAACATCCCGAACACGCCGGACGGTACGACGCAGTGGTGTGCAGAGGGTTCGGTCCACCGGAGTCAACCGCCCCCCTCGCCAGACCCCTCCTAAAAAACGGAGGGTCATTAATTGTGTCTGAACCCCCCTCTCCGGACCCTTCTCGATGGTCCGAAGACCTGCTTTTGACGGCCCGTTTTCACCCCCCGATTTACCGTCCAGGCGTGGTAATTCTGGTTGCAAAGCCCTAATTGCAAGGGTCTCAGATTGTTTCACGTGAAACAACCGAGGTTTCTGAAACCTTCAGATGTTTCACGTGAAACAATGGAGGATCTCCTCCCCCAGCCGGAATGTTTCACGTGAAACAGACCCCGACATCCACCAGTTGTCCACAGGCTGCCTCTATGCTTGCCTCATCCACCCTCAACGCTTTTCAGCAGGAGCGACCTTCACATGAGCGAATCCGGCACCACTGTCCTCGCCATCTCCCTTCAAAAAGGCGGGGTGGGAAAGACCACCACAGCCATCAACCTTGGTGCGGCACTGGCCGAGATGGGTTTTCGAACACTCATCATCGACCTTGACCCACAAGGAAATGCCTCATCTGGTCTTGGTGTCAATATTCCGGAAGACGCGCCCACCATTGCCGAAGTGCTGCGTCGAGAAGAGACTCTGGACTCCATCATTGAGCCCACTGCGGAAAAGAATCTGTTCGTTGCCCCAGCACCTAAAGGTCAGCAGCTTGCTGAAGTGGAAGCACAACTCGTTGCCGAAATGTTCCCCCAGCCGCGATTAAAGGACGCTATTGATACATGTCGCGACGAATGGGATTACATCTTGATGGACTGCCCTCCCACCCTGGGACGACTCACCGTGAACGCATTCATGGCCGCCGACGCCATCTTGGCTCCGGTGCAGTGTCAGTATTTTGCGCTGGAAGGCTTGCGAGACTTGAGCGATGTGGTGAAGCAAGTGCGTCAGGCGCTGAACCCAGATCTTGAAATTGCCCACTATCTCTTAACAATGTCCGAGGCAGCAAAGAAACTCTCACAAGAAGTAGAAGCTGAACTACGCGGGGCATTTGGCGACCGAGTGTTCAAGAACGTCATCCCCTACAACGTTAAGTTGGCCGAAGCCCCCTCAATGGAGATGTCTGTTCTTAAGCACGCCTCTACCTCGAAAGGCGCGAAGGCATATCGCGCAGTAGCAAAGGAGTTGACACATGGCCGAACGCCGAAAGCTAGGTAAGGGGCTTTCCACCCTTATCCCAACAGAGCGCACCGATGCACCCGCACCAAAGGGATCCCCAGCGCCATCTACTCCGTCAACCACCGAACTTCCTGCGTCGGCTCTTCGCGATGTCCCGACCAACGCGATTAGCCCAAACCCCAATCAGCCTCGAGTTCACTTCGACGAAGACTCGTTGAACGACCTAGCGAACTCCATTAAAGAAATTGGCGTTCTGCAGCCTTTGTTGGTGCGCGAAGTAAAGCCGGGTGTGTACGAATTGATTGCGGGGGAGAGGCGTTGGCGTGCGGCCCAACGAGCAAAACTCACTGAAGTCCCCGTAGTTGTTCGCGAGATCAATCAAATCGAGTCAGTAGAACAAGCCTTGGTGGAAAATCTTCACCGTCAGGATCTGACTGCGCTAGAAGAAGCGTCGGCGTATCAGCAACTGGCCGACGACTTTGGTTTAACGCACGAAAAGGTGGCCAAGCGTGTCGGTAAAAGCCGCGCCGCCGTCACCAACGCGTTACGTCTTCTGAGTCTGCCCGCATCTATTCAGGGCTACTTGGCCGACGGGCGACTTCATGCCGGACACGCACGGGCTCTGTTGGCATGCAAAGACACCAAGACCATGGAGTCTCTTGCTGCATCGGCGGTGCGTGAAGAGTGGTCGGTTCGTCAAGTGGAAGAGGCGGTGAAGGGAAACAATCCTTCAACTGGCGGTTCCACGGGTGGCGGTGGAAGCGGTGGCGGCACAACTTCATTGAAGCCCGCCGGGCTTTTGGAACTGGAAAGTCTGTTGGCGGAGTTCCTAGATACCAAGGTGGGCGTGTCTATGAATGGCAAGCGGGGCCGAATCAGTATTGACTTTGCTGATCTCATCGATCTTGAACGTATCTATCGTCGAATGACCGAGTCGTAGACCCTAAATTTCAACGGCGTAATTTTTTCCACAACCATGAACCTCAAGTGAGGGGTAAAGGTTGACGGTTACCCACATCTGTGGATTGTCTGGGGATAACTAGATTTCTGTGGTGGGATCTGCTCGCCATGCATCAATTGCATCGGCAACTGCGGCAGAAACTGCCGATGTCTTCAAACTGACAATGTTTGCCGGGCCCATGGAGCACAGCACCGCAGGCATGCGCGTTTCTCGCAAAATGGGATGGCGCACTCCTTGAATACGTACAGACAATTCAGGAGCTCTGTCTCCTAGTGCTGCCGCAATTCGCTTTGCAAGATTGCGACCACCAACGCTGACGAATGTGGGAACTTCGTAATACGACAACGTGCATCCCGCGTCATCACTGACTTCAAAACCCACATACACCTCGGCGAGAAATCTGTTGGCTGTTTGCGCTTGTGTTGATGAATCAAAATCAACAGTTGTTGTTAGCGGATGTTGTTCGCGCGCGCACCGCACCGTTGCATGCGCAAGTGCAGCACCACCGTGAAAATACCCAATGACAATGCGCGCGTCATCGTGCACGCGATCTGCACCTAATTCAATTCCTTCGCGAACGACAGCCACACCTGGTCCGGTTCCGCTTTGTGATGCCATGCGTCGCAAAACACCAACAAGTTCGGGCGTGCAAATACCGTTTCCTTCAAGTCCAACATTGACTTGAAAGTCGGAAATAGCACGCACCAACAATGGTCCAAAGATTCCGTCAACACGACCACTGTCAAAGCCCAGTCGATTCAGTAGTGATTGAAGCTCTGCAACATCGTCACCGCGGATGTTCGGTGAACGAAGAAACAGCAATCGTTCACCCAATGACCACGATGTTTCTATGAGTGCGGACCACGTTTGATCGTTGCATTCACCAGTTGCGGGCAAGCCGTATGAATCTTGAAATGCAAGCAGTGCTGCATGCGTGCGCGCGCAGAAGTTTGAATCTTCAGCCGAACCCGGCGCAAGAAACCCTGCAGCGGAAAGCTTTCGTTGAAGTTCGCGAACTGCGGGGCCGCGATGGCCTGGACCGATTAGGAAATCGGAAGAAATGGCTCGAGCTCCGACAACATGCGGGTCTTTGGCATGGCGCCAACAATCTTGGTCTTAATTTCGCCCTTGTCGAACAACAACATGGTGGGAATGCTCATGACATTGAAGCGACCAGCGATGTCTCCGTGATCGTCAACGTTCAACTTTGCGATAACAATGCGACCAGCTTTTTCATCGGCGATTTCAGCAAGGATGGGCGCAATTTGCTTGCAAGGTCCGCACCATTCGGCCCAGAAGTCCACAAGGATGGGGGTATCCGAACTGTTGATTGTTTCGTCAAAAGTTGCGCTTGTAAGAGTGATGATTCCGGCAGCCATTGCGGTGTCCTTTCGTCTGAGAACACTTTACTGCCGCACTGCTCAAGATGGGGGAGGACGCCAGGCCTGCAAAGACTCGATGACATCAATGCGTGGCCCACCAATGAGGTCGATGCAATCGGGAACTGCAGGAAGCACAGCGTCGAGACATTCCGCTATGGCTTTGGGGTTGCCAGGCAAATTAATGATGAGGGACGCCCCGCGAGTACCGGCCAATTGCCGACTGAGAATTGCTGTGGGGATGATGGCGTGCGAGATGCGGCGCATGAGTTCACCAAATCCAGGAATGATGCGGTCGCACACAGCTTCGGTTGCTTCGGGGGTCACGTCGCGCGGTGCAGGACCAGTTCCCCCCGTTGTCAGCACCAAACAGCACCCTTCTGCCTCTACCAACTCGATGATGGTGGAAGAGATGAGGTCTTCTTCGTCGGGAATGAGCCGACACACGCATTCGTGTTCCGTTGTAACGGTGCGCGCAAGATAGGAAACGAGTGCAGGAGTACCGCGATCTTCGTATTGACCTGCAGATGCTCGGTCCGACACCGCAATCACGCCAATGCGGACCATGCGAGGTTCCTAGTGCTGCGACTCGAGCCAGCGCTCGGCGTCGATTGCAGCCATACACCCCGACCCAGCAGCAGTAATTGCCTGACGGTAGGTGTGGTCTTGAACATCGCCACACGCAAAAATTCCAGGAACGTTTGTGTACGTAGAACCTTCACGGGTGAGCAAATAGCCGGTTTCTTCCATATCCAGAATATTGGTGAACAGCCCCGTGTTTGGCTTGTGACCAATTGCAATGAACAAACCAGTAACGGCCAAGGGGCGCGATTCATTGGTCACGGTGTCGGTAATGGTGACACCGCTCAAGGTGCCTTCGCCGTGCAATTCGCTGACTCGTGAGTTCCACAGAATTTCAATCTTTGGATTATCGAGCGCGCGTTGCTGCATGATGCGCGAAGCTCGCAATGCGTCGCGACGAACCACCAGGTACACCTTTGATGCGAACTTGGTGAGGAAGTTGGCTTCTTCAATGGCGCTGTCGCCACCGCCAACTACTGCAATTTCGTGACCACGGAAGAAGAAACCGTCACACGTTGCACAGGTAGACACGCCGTGACCAATGAGTTCACCTTCGCGAGGCAGGTCAAGCATGAGCGACTGCGCGCCGGTTGCAACGATGATGGAATCGGCGGTGTATTCGGTGTCGCGCACCCACACTTTGAATGGTTTTGAAGAGAAGTCAACTTTTGTGACCTTCTCGGTGATCATTTCGGCGCCGAATCGTTCGGCTTGTGAACGGAAATTGCCCATGAGTTCGGGGCCCATGATTCCTTCAGGGAAACCAGGGAAGTTTTCAATTTCGGTGGTGAGCATGAGCTGTCCACCAGGCTGATCGCTGGTGCTGCTGGGTTCACCTTCAATAACAAGTGGCGACAACGATGCGCGTGCTGTGTAGATGGCCGCGGTGAGTCCGGCGGGACCGCTTCCAATAATGATGACCTTACGTGCGTTGCTCATTTAGAGATCTTCTTTCGGGGTATAGCGCTTGCGCATGAGAACAATTCCGATCACAAGGAAGAGTGCGCTGAGAATGAAATACGACAACCACACCGATACCTCGTGGCTGACGACCGCGTCGAGTGCTGCCTGCAAACCGCGAACGAGCCCGATGAGCAACAACACCAGACCGGTGATGATGCCAAACGATGCCAACAAGCCAAAGACAATTCCGCGCGCCGTGGTGACGAGAGGTTGCGTGGTGTATTTGCGGATGGTGCCCACCACGCGGTCGATGAAATCGACTGTGCGGTCCGCCCATTCGGGATCGGTAAGGGGGTTTGACACCATAGGTTCAGCCTAACGGCGCACACAGTGCGCACTCTGAACGTCTATGGCAGAGCCAATGTGACCAGGTCTACGTCGCAACGGTCGGCGAATCGGACGGAAATACCGTTCTCGGTATGGAGAACCACGAGTGAGTAGTTGTTGTCTGCATCGTTGAACTGGTGAACCACGTCTTGGCTGTTGCAGCTTTGTTCGGTGGGCGAGGTGGCCTCGTTTGTGCGTGCCAGCAATGAATTGGCGTAGTCCAGGGTGCCCACCGACGTACAGGTCGGCGTCGCACGGTAGACGTCAACGGCACCGTCGCGAAAGAACAGCGCGTATTCCTTGTCTTGATGGGTGATGGATTCGGAATGTTCTGATTCGCCTGATATTTCAGAGAATGTGTCGGCACATAAGGCACCGGTCTTTGGGGGCAACGTGGTGACCACGCCATTAAGAGCCGGTCGTGACACATCGTCTTGCTGTGCAACAAAAGCAGCACCACCAAGTGCCACCGCGGCCGCGGCGGCAACTCCCGTAAGAATGCGCAGCCGACCAGGCGCGCGACGAACGGACGGGTTCATTTCAGCGAGCGCAGCAGCAATATGGGCATCACGAAGAGCCGCCCCAGCGGGCGGAACATCCCGCAGTGCTTTCGCAAGTGCGGGGTCAAGCTCTTCGTTGTCGCTCACGGCTGACCTCCGGTATCTAGGTTCTGACGACTGTCGGTGGGGGCGCGGTTCCCCAAAAGCTGTGTTAATTGTGTCCGCCCGCGGGACAAACGCGACCGAACTGTTCCAACGGGTACATCGAGAATGACGGCAATCTCTTCATAATCCAAGTCAGCAATGTGGCGCAGGACGAGAGCAACGCGGAATTCTTCTGGAATTTGGCCAAGGGCAGCAGAGACATCGAGTTGAGCGTCAACGGCTGCTGACCCGTCGGCAACTGGGACCGATTGAAATATTTGATCGTCGTGGGGAGTTGCTCGCCGACGGATTCGGCGTACTTCATCCAGGGCTGCATTCGTGGCGATGCGATACACCCATGTTGAGAATTTCGAACGGCCATCAAATGATGGAAGTGCACGAACAATTGCAATGAGAGCCATCTGCGTTGCGTCGTCTGCATCATCTGAATTGATGACAATTCGGTGACATACTGCGCGCACAGAGTCATAGTGTTCGCGCAGAAGTGAGTCAACGGCTTTTTGATCACCGCGTTGTGCGCGGCGCACTAGAAGTTCGTCGTGTGTCACTTTGCCGACGTGAACGACAGGTCAGACAACATTGACTGATACGGGTTCTTGTTACTGCAGTCTGGACTACGACCCATCTCGCGAAGATACACAAGAACGTTTCGCGCCGGAGTTTTCACGTCGAATGTTGCAAGACCTGGCTTTGTTGAATACGAAGTTCCAATACGCGTTCCCCATTCAGGCAATGTTGCAGGAATTACCTCTGCTGTTGACACATATATTTCTGCATTCCATGGGCCATTTGCGAAGTTTGCATTTAACGTTCCGATGCCAGTGCCAGATAACTGCAGCACTAAGCCAAGACCAGCTTTTGACCCGAAGTATTTGCTGCCGTAACACAACGAGGTCCACAGAGTGGCTGGGTTGTTATCAAGCAGCGCCGGCACCATTGATTCGTTCTCCTCGCCATCGTCGCCACCGGGGTCGTAACTGCGAATGCCAAGCAAGGTGACCGGAACAACTTCAACATTGTCAATAACTGTTCCTGGTGTAGATCGAGTGTTCTGTAATCCGTTCCACAAAAAGAGCGACATCACTAATGCCGATACAAGCAAGAACACGACGGGAATGTAATTGCGACGTGTTGATGTTTGACGAGTAGGCGGCAACGTTGATTTTGTGCGCGTAACGCCCCGTGGCGTTGGGTCTCGACGAGCCATGGGCTGGTCAACGGGCGTGTCGGAATTTGGAACAACAGCCAATGTCCTTGGAGCTTTTGGCGTCATTAATGGGTCAATCAATGGCGGACGCGAACGTGGAAGCGACGGTGTGACACCTGCGGGAGGAGTAACTGAATCGTGCAAGTTATTCAGAGCATCATCGAGTGCTTGTACAACTTCAAGACAGTTTGAATAACGAGCTTCTGGTTTACGACGCAACATTTTGTGAATGACACTGATGACCGTGCTGGGAACATCGGTGCGTATGCCATCTAGCGGCGTTGGGTCACGTTCAAGACGAGCGATTGCTGTTGCTTGATTGTTTTCCTCGTGAAAAGGAACTTCTCCGGCAAGACATTCGTACAACACAATGCCTAGCGAATAAATGTCGGCGCGCTCATCAAGTTCACGTCCCTGCACTTGTTCGGGGGAGAGGTACTTGACGGTGCCCATCATGATGTCGGCGCGCGTGAGATCGGTTCCATCTTCTTCTGTGCTGCGCAGCGGTTTTGCGATACCAAAGTCGGTGAGGAGAATTTCACCGCCCTTTGTAATAAGAATGTTGCCCGGCTTAATGTCGCGATGAAGAATGTTGCGTGAATGTGCTCGTGCAAGTGCTGCAGCAATAGAGCGACCAATGTGCACGGTGAGGTACGCGCTGATTTGTCCGGCACGATTCGCTGTTCCTGCATCATCAAGAACTTGACGCAGAGAATTTCCACGGATGAGTCGCATGACAAGAGCAACTTGACCATCGTCTTCTTCAATGCAGTCGTACACAGGAACAATGTTTGGATGTGTGAGTTGTGCAAGTGCGCGAGCTTCGCGTCGAAAGCGTTCAGCAACTGTGTGATCGTCTGCAACACTTGCGCGTAACAACTTCACTGCCACTTCGCGACGCAGTTGTAAATCTGTTGCAAGCCATACGTCGGCCATACCACCTGAAGCGATCGTGCTCTCTAGACGGTACCTACCGCCTATGAGGTCTTCGGAGCGTCGTGTGGCAGCCATTACTGGGTGCTTACGCTAGTTGTGGATAACCCCTTGATGGGGCGATACCCCTTATGCGGATTGACGAAACGCGATTCCGATGGTGCCTTCACCAGCGTGAGTTCCGATGACTGCACCGATGTCGCCAACGATGACGTCACCTGAGTACACCGACTTCACTGATTGAAGAAACGCGTCAATGTCTGGGCACTGAGCATGAAGGATGCCGACACGTTCCAACTTGCCGTCGTGTTGCTTCAAGACATCGATAAGGAAGGCGAGCGCCTTTGATCGTGTTCGCTGTTTGCCGGCTTCTTCCACCAGTCCGCCACGAACTTCGATAAGCGGCTTGATGGACAACGCACTTGCGAGCATGGCTTTGGCACCGCCAATGCGTCCACCCTTTTTGAGGTTCTCCAAAGTGTCGAGAGCACCAAAGACATGCGTGCGGGGAATGAGTGAATTGGCGAGCGCCACCACTTCGTCGGCGGTGGCACCCTTGTTGGCGGCTTCTGCACAGTCGAGAACGGTGAGCCCAAGCCCCATGGAGGCATTTCGGCTATCGACAATGCGTACATCGATGCTGCCGGCAACACCCTTGGCAGCAATCTCGGCACTCTGCATGGTTGCAGAGAGTGATGAGGACAACGCGATGACAACTATGGCCGTTGCTTCGGCAGCCTGCAGGTCTGTGTAGGTCTTTTCAAACTGGCCAGGTGATGGCGCGGCAGTTTCGGGAAGCACGGGCGACTGCGCGCACTTTTTCCAAAACTCATCGGTGGTGATGGTGGTGCGGTCAATGTATTCGGTGTCTCCAAAGCGAACGCTGAGGGGAACAATTGTGATGCCAAGGGCATCGGCCATCTCCTGTGGAAGGTCGCAGGAGGAGTCGGTAACGATACGAACTGTCATTGATCAGAAACCGTAGTCGCAGTGGCGGCCTGAAGTCGTGAGCGGCGCCAATGAGACCACCACCACGCAAGGATGATGAGCAGGAGAGAAATACTCAACAACTGCCCAAATCCGGCAATGGCGTTCACCTTCGCAGTGATGGTGATGTACGGAACTACCTCTAAGTCGCCCTGGGGAGTGGTGACTCGAACAGAAATAGGGAATCGGCCATTTGTTCGTGTTCCGGCCGCCACTTCCACTTCAGTAGTGCTTCCGGCAGCAAGGGTGACAAGACGTACCGGCTTTGTGAGGTCCAATTTGGCGCTCGCCATTCGCACCTTCACCGTGAGCGGTTGGGCAGAGTCATTGCGCAGTTGAATACGAATGGCACCTTGACGACCCGACAACGTGATGGAGCCAGGTGTTGTCACCGTCACTGCGCTTCGCGTCGAAGCCAGTTGTTCACGAAGACCGGCGACGTATTCATTTGGCTCGGACACTGCAGATGACTCGCCGAGGGACAACTGTGATTGCCACAGCAGACGGCGAGGGTCGGCCTCGTCGGTCATGGAGATGGTGGCAGTCAGCTCGGCACGAGCAACGGCCATACCCGCGGCACGCGTTTCTCCTCCGTGACGGGTGTTCTGAGGGAAATTAATTGACGGAGTCTCAGCGGTCACCAATTGCGGGGCGGAGAAGTCAGTGGCAACAAGACCTGCAAGTTGACGCGCTGCTCGTTCTAGTGATCCGTTGGCATCTAAAGCGCCCGTTGGCGTTGAGAGAACAAGACGAATCTGAGAAGCGAGGACACCACGAGCAAGTAAGTCGTCACGCTCCATGAGAAGTTCCGCAACCGCTCTGTATGACGCTGGTGGTTCTGCACCCGATGTCACGGTTTGTGCCACACCTGCATCGACAGACACAACAGACATGAACTCGGTTGTGGATCCATCGGGTCGTGCAAGAACTCCTAATGGCACTTGCGAGCTTGTTCCACGTTGTGCAGCGGGAGACAACAGAAGTGAAACGATGCCAGCGCGTCGTAACAAGTTCACGCCTGCGGAGCTAAGCGGGTGCGTTGCCCACCATGTTCCGCGTTGGAGTGGAACACCAGGAAGAATTCGATTCAGGGTTGCCTCACCAAAACGTATTTGGTCGATGAATTCGTCTGATTTACCGATTGCAGCAAAGAGAGATGGATCAAGAGTGGCGAACGCAGTAGTCGCAATTGTTCGCGAACGTAACAAAGTGCTGAGTTGATTAAGCAATTCAATGTCTTGTGGGTCTGTAGACGATGCCAACGCTGCAACTAACTCTGGTTGAACAGACACTGTTAGTGGCGCAAAATATGAACCTGCAAAACGAATGAATCGCTGAGTGTCTTCACGGATCTTGCTAGTGATTGCAATTGTTCCATTGGGCTGAAGCGCTGGTACTGGAGCGAGCCGAATGGCAACAGAAACCTGTACTGGATCGGTTTTGACGGACGAATCGTATTTATGAACAAAGGTCAAAACGCGCGCAAGCGGAAGTTCTTCGCCGGCATTTCGAAGCTGGATAGATATGGGATACACACCATCAAACGGAATGGTGAGTGATCGAATTGAATTCACGCGCGAAGAAAAAGGCACCGTGATTGAATACGAACCCGCTGTAGTTCGAGACACGCGGGATAAATCGACAGTGAATGTGTCGACAACTGCAGCTTCTACATCTTGGTTCGCAATTGATTGAAACGAATCTCGTGAGGCAATGCGACGATGCACACGAATATCAACGACAGTCGTTCGCGTTGGCGAAACATTGTCTGGAGCGCGAAAAATAAATCGACCACGCGTTGTTGGTGTAATAACAAATGGCTGCTCTTGAAGAACAACTTCAGGTATCAATGTTTGTGGTGTTGCCGCCTTCACTGAATGAAGAGGAATTGTGGCCAGCACCGCAGACAGCGCAATTCCCAACCGGACAGACGCGCGCATCACAGTTCGCACTCCAAAACCACGAGACCTTCGTCCATAGGTGCAAATCCAAACGCTGCGTAGACACCTAATGCCGCGTCGTTTGTAGTTTCCGTGTTGACGACTGTGGTGCTGCAGCCTTTTTTGTGCGACCACTGAAGCGCGGCGGCAACAAGACGAGTGGCGGTTCCTGTACGTCGAGAATTCGGATGAACGGCCAAGCGCTGTAGGAATCCGGTTGGGCCAGATGCACCAACAAGAACGAAACCGTCAATGTGGGAATGACGCCGGGACACGAAGAGTCGAGATGACTGTGTGGCGTGCATTGCTTCACGCAGAGAATCGGCATCTAAGTGCCATGGAGACGGGAATGACATCTGGTCAATGTCGATGATGTCTGTCATCACGGTGGACGTACGCGATAAACGGCCAGCACGGACAGGCCGTGGAGTGACGTCTTTAGGAATATTGAAACGGGGGCGCTCCGAATGGGCCACTGAGAGAAGCGTCAACTGTTGGGCCGTCTGAAACCCAAGGTCATAGAGGGGGGCCGCCAGAGACGGGGTGAGGGCACTGGTTCGAATGCGGTCATATCCCCATTGGTGGGCGGTACTGAGCCACTGTTCAAGAACTGCTGCATCGGGCAAGGTCAAACGGTTGGCAGTGTCTCCCGTAATAAGAAGGAATGCGCAGTGCGGGTCATTGACCCATGGGCGAACCTGTGCGCTGGTCGTGCCCGACCAGATCACGCCCCGCCGAGGGGTCTGCTCCACAACACTCATCTCTATGACGGTAGTGCCCGACCTTCGCGCGCGGGGACGGTGCAGAGATGGCCACCCAAGAGGGCCCGTGACTGCCTAGCCTTGAGCCGTTCGTGACCACTACTAATGGCCACTTCGTCGTCCCATGATTCCAGCCCGTTTTTCCCCAGTTCTCCAGGAAATGGCTCCCCTCGCCGCGCGTTTTCGTGAGGCGGGGCATCGGTTGTACCTCGTGGGAGGCACGGTTCGCGATCTACTGATGGGCGACGCCGCCACTTCGGTGGACCCCAGCGTGATGGATTTTGACGCCACCACCACGGCCCGGCCCGAAGAAATTAAGCGCATCGTGGCCGACATTGCCGACGCCGTGTGGACTCAAGGGGAGCGTTTCGGCACCATTGGTTTGAAAGTGGGAGAACGCGTTTACGAAATCACCACACATCGTGCCGAGGCGTATTCGCCAGATTCTCGTAAGCCAGAAGTGGTCTTCTCGCATGAGATTGAAAAAGATCTTTCACGCCGCGACTTCACCATTAATGCTCTTGCACTCGAAATCACTAGTGACACGCCAACATTGGTAGATCCCTTTGGCGGAGCAGCAGACCTTATGACGCGCACGTTGCGCACTCCGTTGTCTGCCGAAGAATCTTTTGCAGATGATCCATTGCGTATGTTGCGCGCGGCTCGATTTATTTCGCAATTGGGTGTCACGCCAGATCCATCAATTACGCAAGCTGTCACTGCAATGGCAGATCGTTTGTCAATCGTGTCTGCAGAACGAATTCGAGTTGAATTCGACAAGTTGATGACAACAGATTCACCAACCGCCGGTCTGTGGTTCTTAGTAGATACATGTTTGGTGGATCACTTCTTGCCTGAGTTGCGATTAATGCGCTTAGAACAAGACCCCATTCACCGACACAAAGATGTCTTAACGCACACGCTTGCTGTTGTAGAAAATGTTCGACCCGACGCACGCGCCAATTTTGATTTTCGTATCACACGTCTTGCAGCGCTGTATCACGACATTGGTAAACCGCGCACTCGCGGATTTAAAGAGGGCAAAGGCGTCACCTTTCATCATCATGAAGTAGTGGGTGCGCGCATGACGCGCGAGCGCATGAAAGAAATGAAGTACCCAAATGAAGATATTGCTGCAGTATCGGAATTAGTAGCAATTAGTGGGCGTTTTCACACATATCAAATGGGTTGGACCGATTCCGCTGTGCGTCGATATGTACGTGATGCAGGTCCATATCTTGCAGAACTTAATGTTCTGACGCGTTGCGACTGCACAACTCGTAACGAGAAGAAAGCACGCATTCTTGCTCGTCGAATGGACGAAATGGAAGAGCGCATTGCTGAAGTAATGGCGCGCGAAGAACTTGCAAGCTTGCGCCCTGAAATTGATGGTCAGGGCGTGATGGATTTGCTGGGTGTTCCTGCTGGGCCAATAGTTGGTGCTGCGCTCGAGTTTCTTATGGACATTCGTCTTGAAGAAGGAATATTGGGTGAAGACGTTGTTGCACAACGACTGCGAGCATGGTGGGCAGAGAATGAATCTCGCGCATCAAGCTTGAAGCCATCGCGTCGAATTAATCGCGCGTAAGTACAGGCTTACGAACCAAGTTTGCGTGCACGCACAACAAGCGTTGATGGTGCAACTGCATGTGGTTGATGCAATGGGGTGAGTTCGTGCATGACATCAATGGTGAAATTCGCACGTTGTAACGCCATGGTGAGATCGCCAATGGTGGGAGAGCTATCTCCGTAGCGTCGACGTGCCACTGGATCGTTTCCATCGAACACCGTTGACATGGGGTGTGGAAGTGCAAAAACAAAGCCAGCTTCAGGCCGCAGCACGCGATGCACTTGGCGGAACAGTCGAGCAATATCGGTGTTCAAATCAATATGGTGAACACACACAGCAAGATCGATGGCTGCATTCATGAGAAAGCCAAGGTCGGCAAGTTCTCCCTCGTGAAATTCCACCACTACTTCTGAGTTTCTCGCCGCCTGTCGCGCGCGCTGCACATTTTCCTTGGAAGGATCAATGGCAATACTGCGTGCTCCACGTTGAGCCATGGCCACGCAGTTGGGAACAGTTCCGAAGAGTCCCAGTTCGAGAACTCGCTTGCCTTTTACGTCGCCGCAGACCCGTAATTCATCATCGTTATAGACCGATGCGCCATATGACACGGCGCGTCCATCTGTGACAACTGAAGTGGGGTCTGACATGTCCGAATCTTATGACTATCTTGTGGCGTCATGGGTTTCTCCGTCGACATGTTGAGAGGTGACATCGGAGTCGTCGACCACCAACTCTCTCGGCGAGCACTCATCAATGAAGTAAAGCGCGGTCGCGTCAGCAGAGATTCTGTCTGTGATGCACACCCGGAACTCATTCGCGCAGCGAAACATTTGGGAGAACCATCAAAAACGGTGTGCCCCATCTGTGAAGAAGTGAATGTGGTTCTGGTGACATATGTGTTTGGCCACGGTTTGCCCAGCCACGGAAAGTGCGTCACCGACAAAAAAGACATTGAAAAACTGCAACGCACTGGTCATGAATACGCTGCGTATGTGGTGGAGGCGTGCCCCGAATGTCGATGGCATCACTTGTTGCGGGTGCTTCCCATCGCTGGGCGCGGTCGCTCTCGCGCTGCCCGATAAGTCACGAATGAACCTCTCACTGCATTCCACGTTGTGGTGGATTCGGCACACACTCCTTTGCCAGACAAGGGTTTTCCTGGTCTGACTCACCCCTGTGGGATGGTGGCGACCAGCAGATACGCTCTTGGGGTCATATTCACCCTGCTCCACAAGTGGGGCCCCGAGCCTCGTAACTCGGGTCCGAAGGGAGGTCACACGCAATGCGTGCTTACGAACTCATGGTCATAATCAGCGGCAAGCTCGAAGAGAGCAACGCCCACGGTTGGTTGAAGACCATCTCCGCGTCCATCACCTCAGTTGGTGGTTCGGTCCACGGCAATCCCGACTGGTGGGGCAAGCGTCGTCTTGCATATCCCATCCAGAAACAGGATGACGGCTACTACGCAGTGTTCAACATTGTTGCTCCTGCAGGTGCACTCGACGAAGTGGAGCGCGGTTTCCGTCTCTCCGACGACGTCCTTCGCCACAAACTTCTTCGTCTTCCCGACGATGAGGCAGCCCGTCGTGGAATGGTGTCGGCGGCCTAGGCCGTCCTTTCGAGCCCTCTGCTCTCACTCATCACTTCTTAATTGGAAGGAGCCACCAATATGGCCGACAACTCAGTAACTCTCGTTGGGAACATCACCCGAGATCCCGAACTTCGCTTCACCACCGGTGGTCGCGGCGTTGCCTCTTTTGGCCTCGCTGTGAACCGTCGCTATCAGGTGAACGGCGAATGGCAAGACCAAACCTCCTACTTCAACATTGTTGCGTGGGGTCAGCTTGGTGAAAACGCAGCATCTTCTCTTACCAAGGGAATGCGCGTTGTTGTCTCGGGTCGTCTCGAACAGCGTGAATACCAAAACCGTGAAGGCGAAAAGCGCACCACCATTGAAATCAATGCCGACGAAATCGGACCCAGCCTTCGTTGGGCCACCGCATCAGTCGAGCGCAACCCTCGCGGCGAAGGCGGCCAGGGCGGCAACTTCGGTGGCGGCAACAGTCGTGGCAACACTGGTGGAAACACCGGTGGCGGCGATGGCGGCTACTTCCCATCCGACGAAGAACCTTTCTAATTCTCTTTAATTCCCACTTCCCTCATACAAGGACCACACAATGACTAGCAAGAAGAACAAAGCGCGTGCAGCCCGCGAGTTAAATCGCAAGTTCAAGAAGAAGGCCAACCCACTCGCAGCCGAGAAGGTTGTCTTTATCGACTACAAAGACGTCAGCCTGCTTCAGCGCTTCATGACCGACCGCTCAAAGATCCGCGGTCAGCGCATGAGCGGCACAAATGTGCAGCACCAACGTGAACTGGCAACAGCAATCAAGAACGCTCGCGAAATGGCTCTGTTGCCATACACCAAGCGCACTGTTTCTACTCGCGCTCCTCGCCCAGGCAAGGAAGGCCGTGAGGACGACAGCACCCTTGAGATGCCAGAGCAGCCAATTACATCCGAGTACGCAAACGTGAACGACGATGAAGATTTCACCACCGAGTCGGCAGCTGAAGAAGTTGTTGAGAGCGCAGAAGAGGCCTGATATGAACGTGATTCTTCGTGAAGACATTGCTGGCGTCGGACGTCGCGGTGACATTGTCACCGTGGCCGACGGACACGCACGTAACTATCTCTTGCCACGCGGCATGGCACTTGTTGCCACCGATGGTGCGGTCAACCAAGCCAACGCAATGCGTCGTGCACGCGATCTGCGTGAAGCAGCCGACCGCGACTCAGCTCGCACAATCGCCGAAGCACTCACCGCTAAGGCATTCACTGTGAAGGCAAAGTCCGGCAACGAGGGTCGTTTGTTTGGTTCTGTTACCACTGCAGACATTGCGTCTGCCTTGGCTGCACAAGCTGGCGTTTCTCTCGACCGCAAGAAGATTGTGGCTCAGCCCATTCGCACCACTGGTTCACACAGCGTCACCGTGCGTTTGCACGCAGACGTTGAGTGCACCGTCAAGATTTCAGTCGTGCCTGGCTGATTCAGCCAGCACACCGTTATCCACAGAGTGCCCTCTCTATCCCCAGCCGAATCCACAAGGATTTCGCAGGGTTGTCCACTAGCAATCCACAGCTGTTTGCGGGCAAGGTAGAGGTCTCTTATGTCAGACAACAGCGACCGCTACGAGCGGACCAACTCTCGGCCTGCGCCGCGCACCGATAGTCGTACGCCACCACACAATCTCGATGCCGAAGCATCGTTGTTGGGCGCCATGTTGTTAGACGACACGCCTGTTGGTCTTGCCATTGAAATGTCGCTCGACCCCAGTGACTTCTACAAACCATCACACGGTCACGTCTACGCCGCTATTCGTTCGCTGTCTGGCCAAGGTGAAGCAATCGATGCAGTCACCGTGTCGGAAGAGTTGCGCCGTAGCAATTTGTTGGATGACATGGGCGGGCTCAACTTTTTGAACGAACTGCAAAATGCAACTCCGTCAATTAGCAGTGCAGGCCGATACATCCGCATTGTGCGCGACACCGCAATGCTTCGCCGTCTTATTAAAGGCGCAAGCGATATTGCCGACATTGGCTATTCGGCTCCCGCCGACGTTCGCATTGCAATTGATCGTGCAGAACAAATTGTGTTCGATATTGGTGACGAACAAATCACCGACACACTGCAAAAACTGAATGAACTCACCGGAATCGTTACGTCCATTCTTGAAGCGCGATACGACTCCGGTACCGACATCACAGGAATTCGCACTGGCTACTCAAAGTTGGACAAGTTGCTGTCTGGTATGCAGGCCGGAACTCTCAACATTGTTGGTGCTCGTCCTGCCATGGGTAAATCTGCATTCGCATTAGGAATGGCCGTCAGCGCTGCCCGAACAACAAATCGCCCTGTGCTGTTTTTTTCCTTGGAAATGTCAGCACCAGAATTAACGCAACGTATTTTGTCTGCAGAAGCACAAGTCGATTCCGATCGCATGCGAAGCGGCCGTCTACAAGACGCCGACTGGACAAAAATTACACACGCGATGAATCGTTTGAACATTCCGCTGTATATCGACGACACCCCGCAAATCAGCGTCATGCAAATTCGTCAGAAATTGCGCCGCGTAAAAGTGTCCGATGCTCCGCCGGCAATGGTGGTTATTGACTACCTGCAGCTGATGGGTGGCGGCAATCATGAAACACGCCAATTAGAAGTTGCTGAAATTTCTCGCGGTCTCAAAATGCTTGCGCGCGAATTCGGAATTCCTGTTGTTGCACTCAGTCAGTTAAGTCGCGGTATTGAACAGCGCGCAGATCGTCGTCCAAACTTGTCAGACCTTCGTGAATCGGGAGCACTCGAACAAGACGCCGACGTTGTTATGTTCTTGTATCGCGAAGAGGCTGCAAATACTGAGGTTCGCATGAACGATCGTGGCTTTGCCGATGTCATCGTTGCAAAGCATCGTTCTGGCCCAACAGACACCATTCGCCTTATCTTCAACAAGGCATACACCCAGTTCGTCGACGAACCAGAGTGAGTTCTTCGCTCAGTGAGTGGGCGGATGAATTGTGATTTTCGGATCTTTGTCGGCGGGCGGATTGTCGTGACCGAGAAGTTCGAACGCACGCTGTTTTTCTTCCGCGGTGAATGGTCGAATGTCGTGGCAAAACTCAACAGTGTTTCCGTCTGGATCTGTTGTGTAGATGCTGACGCAAAATTCGTGATCAACCTCTGCAACGGTGTGCCCGTGTGCGCACCAATTGGCACGCCGGTCGTCTAAGAACTCACGCGTTGGCGCGTTGTAGGCAAAGTGATTCACCCAACCAGGCAAGCCAGCAGTTTTGTTGATGTTGGTGGGGTAGCCGTCGGCCCACTGCGCATCGTGAAGATCCCAGAAAGCAATCATTCCGTCCGATCCGGTGTCGTAGAAGACGTGGCGTGACCAACCAGCAGTGGGGGAACCAGGAACTGGCGCAATAACTGTCTTCACCAGCGAGAACCCCATGACCTCGGTATAGAAGGTGTGAGTTGCGGCGAGGTCTTTGGTGGCGAGTGCAACGTGGTGGAAGCCCATACGCGAGAGTCTGCCACGCCTAACCTGTGTGCATGTTCCTTGGAGACAATCTCATTGTGTATTTGGTCCTCGCACTTGGTGGGGCACTTGCTGTGGGGAACATTGCCGCATTGGTTCGCCCCCCTAAAGCGCAGCCAAAGAAGCCCAATTCACAGTCGGACGATAATGAATCGGACAGCGCAGACCTGGACAAAGCCCCCGTTGTTCGCAGTCTTGTAATGGCAATCATTGGCGCAACCGCAGCAGTGTGGTCAATTGCCAGCCTTCTGAAGTAACGAACGACCCCTTCGCTACGGTCATCTCATGGCATTCGGACAACCTTCTGGCCCACCAGCAACGGGCAAACAACTACAAGAACTTATGCAGTTGCTCAATGCTGCCGGCCATACAGATTTTCGAGACGCTCGTGGTCCAATGGGTTTCACGCAACGTCAGGCCGGTGGCAAGTTCACTCGCGACGAAGCCGATGCATTTATTGCTCAATTACAAGAGTGGGCCGAAATTGCCGAAGCTGCCGACGCTGTTCCCGAACCGGCCACCCCTTCTCCAGCAGTCATGAAACCAAAGGTCACTGCAGCCGAAAAATCGCTGAAGAACGTGCCCACCGAGGTTCTGGCAGCCGAACTGCAAAAACGCGGTTGGGTCGTTCTAGAGCCGTAGTTCTTATTTCGTTTGCATGCGACACGCAGCGTCGCAACGAATTGGTCGACCCACTAAAGGATTAATGGGGCACAGTCCAAGAATTCCAGTTATTGGCGGCAAGAACCCGAAAATTGCGAGTGCAGTACCGCCTGCACCACCAATTGCTAGTCCGGCCCAAATGATGATGGCACCCATGACAACGCGTAACACGCGACCCAGGGGTGTGCTCATGAACGACAGAAATTTCATAGGGGTCTCCTTTTGACGGTGAAGTGAGTATATACCCTAGGGGGTATGGTATAGTCGATACTTATGAAAACACCTCCAGCACATGGCCCCCTCGCCAGCATCGCGAGATTCTCTGTGGCCAAAAAGAAAACCGTGATGCTTTTGTGGGCGATTCTTACTGTCGCCGCAGCACCCTTAGCAATCTCGCTCACCAGCGCATTGTCTGGAGCTGGGTGGGATGCCCAAGGTTCAGAAGCACAAATTGTCCGCAACGAATTACGTACTCAGTTCCCACAGGTTGGAGCTGAAGCCGCCATGATCGTGGTTCAACAAGACCAGTCAGTTCAGACCAGTCCACAGGCTGTACAGACATTGGCGACGGGCGCTTCAACAGCCCCAGGTAGCGCCGGCGCAATGAACCCACTAGAGATGCCGAAAGAATCTGGTCTTATCTCTATGGACGGCAAAACCATCATCATCCCCGTGATGTTGGAAGGAACCGAAGATGCAGATCTTCCTATTTCAGCCGGGCATCTCATGGAGTGGTTGGACGAACAACAACTTCCCGAAGGCACCGTTGCGAACGCAACTGGCGAATGGGCAATGTGGGAAGACTTCAATAAAGAAAATGAAAAGGCATTGCACAAGGCAGAACTTTTGTCAGGCCTTCCAACATTGATTCTGTTGTTCATTGCGTTCGGTTCTGCAATTGCTGCAGGTGTGCCACTGATTTTGGCCATTGCCGGAATTGCAGTTGGATTCGCAGTCATCAACTTGGCAAGTGCTATCACGCCATTGTCTGTGTGGTCAATGAACTTCTCAATGATGATTGGTCTTGCCGTTGGTATTGACTACAGCTTGTTCATCGTGTCTCGATACCGAGAAGAACGCGAAGAAGGAAAAGTAATGCCCGAAGCAATGGCTGGTGCATTAGAGACAGCAGGCAAGGCCGTGTTCTTATCCGCGCTTACCGTTGTGTTGTCACTAGCTGCACTCTTCTTTGTTCCCATCATGGTGTTTCGGGCCATGGCTTTTGGAATGATTGTGTCTGTTATCGCAGTTGCAGCAGCATCATTAACTTTGCTTCCTGCAGTTCTTGCTGGTTTGGGCGACAAAGTCTTGGTGAATCGTGCAAAGGAAGATCCGGACCGAGCCGCCGAAGGCCGTTGGGCGCGTTGGACATCGAAGGCTTTGTGGAAGCCACGTCGCACTTTGATTGTCGGATTGGTTCTCATGCTTGCGCTCGCCGCTCCAGCACTTTCCATGCGATTAGGAATGCCGGATGCAACAGTGGTGGACAAAGGTGCACAGAGTCGTGACGGAAACGATGCGGTGGTTTCCGCATTCGGACCTGGTGCGGTTGCACCGTTCTATATAACAACACCTGAAGCCGATGCACAGAAGATCGTCGACGTTGTGGCCTCTGACCGCAACACAATGATGGTTGCTCCCATGGGAGTGAAGTCGGCCGAAGGTCGCACCGTTGTTCGTGCGTTTGCAAAGACAGGTGGTAGTTCAGAAGAAACACAAGACATGACCGGCCGTCTGCGCACTGCAGTACAGAAAGTGTCGCCAAGTACTCTCGTCGGTGGTCCAGGAACTCAGAACCACGACCTCACCGACGCTCTTATCTCTAGCGCACCGCTAGCTGTTGGTCTCATCATGTTGGTTGCATTCTTGTTGCTCTTGGTGGTCTTCCGCAGTCTCACTATCGCCGTTGCATCCATTGTGTTGAACCTCATCAGCGTTGCTTCAAGTTTTGGATTTGCCACATTGGTCTTCCAGCATGGATTCGGCGCAAGTCTCATTGGGATAGAGCATCAAGGGTTCATTAATGCGTGGGCTCCATTGTTCTTCTTCGCTCTGCTATTCGGATTGTCCATGGACTATCAGCTGTTCCTGTTGGCATCCATCAAGGAACACCATGAGAAATCCGGGGACACACAGATCGCGGTTCGTGAAGGAATCGCCCGAACAGGTCGACCCATTACGAATGCGGCACTCATCATGATTGTGGTGTTCATCGCTTTTGGTGTGACGGGACCTATTCCACCTACTGAGCTAGGAATCACCCTGGCTGTGGCGGTGCTCTTGGACGCCACTGTCATTCGAATGATGTTGGTGCCTGCCCTTCTTGGTCTTTTGGATAAGAAGGCGTGGTACATACCCAAGTGGATGGCCAAGGTGCTCCCCGAGATTTCCTTCACCCACTAAGAAATACTCTCGTTCTGTGTAAATGCCCCCCTCGTGAGAGGGGGGCATTTCGCTAGGGTTTCCTCTGTGATTCTTTCCGACCGTGACCTTCGCGCAGACCTGGCAGCAGGACGCATCATCATTGAACCCTTCGACGAGTCCTGCGTTCAGCCCAGCAGCATTGACGTGAAGGTCTCGAACCTCTTTCGTGTCTTTCGTAACCACACCGCAGCAGTTCTCGATGTGAAGCAAGATCTCACCGGCCTCACCGAACTGGTGGAAGTTGCCGATGGCGAAGCTTTCCTCTTGCATCCGGGCGAGTTCGTGCTGGGCTCCACTTTGGAACGCGTTGGTGTGCCAAACAATTTGGTGGCTCGCGTCGAAGGCAAGAGCTCGCTGGGTCGTCTTGGCCTTGTTATTCACTCCACGGCTGGGTTTATTGACGCTGGGTTTGATGGTCACGTCACTTTGGAACTCGCCAACCTTGCCAACCTTCCCATCACCTTGTATCCAGGCATGAAGATTGGTCAGATCAGTTTCATCACCATGACATCACCCGCCGAGAAGCCATACGGCTCAGGCGCTCAAGGCTCGAAGTATCAGGGTCAACGCGGTCCTACTCCTAGTCGCTATTTCGAGAACTTCAAATAGTCATGCCCTCAGAAATTCACCAGTCGCACAAGCTGGAAGATGTCTTGTATGACATTCGCGGTCCCGTTCTGGTGGAAGCAAAGCGTCTAGAAGAACAAGGTCATCGCATTACCAAACTAAATATTGGTAATCCCGCGCCTTTTGGTTTTGAAGCACCGCCAGAAATTTTGGTGGATGTTGTTCGCCATCTTTCAGAATCACAGGGTTACTCAGACTCGCAAGGAATTCGTAGTGCTCGAACTGCAATCGTGCAGCACTACCAACTTCAAGGAATAGACATCACCGATCCCGATGACATCTGGTTGGGAAACGGAGTTAGTGAACTTATTCAGATAGCCATGAATGCTCTCCTTGACCAGGACGACGAAGTTCTTATTCCCGCACCTGATTATCCGTTGTGGACAGCATCGACAAGCCTTGCTGGTGGTACGCCAGTGCATTACATGTGCGACGAAAATGATTCATGGAATCCAGATCTTGAAGACATTCGTTCCAAGATCACTCCTCGCACTCGCGCCATTGTTGTTATTAACCCCAACAACCCAACAGGCGCTGTGTACACCAAGAAAGTTCTTCGCGACATTGCCGATCTTGCGTTAGAGCACAATCTTGTTGTCTTCGCAGACGAGATCTACGACAAGATTTTGTACGACGACGCCGTGCATCACACGTTCTCCTCTGTTGCACCAGAAGTTCTGACGTTCACTTTCAACGGAATTTCTAAGGCATATCGCTTGGCCGGTTTTCGTGCTGGCTGGATGATGGTGACCGGGCCACGCAAACACGCGGCAAGCTACATAGAGGGCATCAACATGTTGACCAACATGCGTTTGTGCCCAAATGTGCCGGCGCAGCATGCAATTCAAACCGCATTGGGTGGTCGCCAAAGCATTAACGATCTCATCCTTCCTGGAGGTCGTCTTCTTGCACAACGTGATGCAGCAGTGAAGGCACTCGAAGAAATTCCTGGCGTGTCCTGTGTGACCCCTAAAGGTGCGTTGTATGTGTTTCCAAAACTCGATCGCGAGATGTATCCCATTGAAGATGATCGTCGTTTTGTTCTCGACTTTTTACGTGCTGAACATGTGTTGTTAGTGCAAGGCACTGGCTTTAACTGGCCAACACCAGACCACTTGCGCATCGTGACTTTGCCATGGGCTAAAGATCTCACCGAAGCAATTGGTCGACTCGGACGTTTCTTGTCCACGTGGACTCCCCCAAAGGACTAGTGCATCCACTCAGTTGGTAGGGAACTGTTACGAGTAACTATTCCCCAGGGCTAGCAGCAAGCGGAGCATCTGCAGCCGCGAGCGCCTTTTCGCCATTTTCCAGTGCTTCCAGCACGTGAATGGCAATGTCGGCAACCTTTACCTGATCTTCTTCAGCACCAGCAGCCTTCACGCCGTCATCCAACATGATGTAGCAGAACGGACATGCGGTGGCCACGCGACCAGCACCAGTGCTGATTGCTTCTTGCGCGCGCTCGTCGTTCACCTTGACGCCGATGGACTCTTCCATCCACATACGTGCACCGCCTGCGCCACAGCACATTCCCTTGGTGCCGTTACGTGGCATCTCCACAATTTGTAGACCCTTGATGGAGCCAACAACTTTGCGTGGTGCCATGTACACGTCGTTGTGACGGCCCAAGTAGCACGAGTCGTGATACACAATGCGGTCTTCCAACGATGCATTGCGCATGTCGAGTTGGCCAGTGTCAATGAGGTGTTCAAGGAACTCGCTGTGGTGAACAACTTCGTAGTTGCCACCCAATTGCGGGTACTCGTTCTTCAATGTGTTGAAACAGTGTGGGCACTGTGTGATGATCTTCTTCACGCCCATGCCGTTCATCATTTCAATGTTTGGCAAGGCGAGCATTTGGAACAAGTACTCGTTGCCTGAACGACGAGCAGAGTCGCCGGTGCACATTTCGCTTGGTCCAAGAATTGCAACGTCGACGCCTGCGCGCTCCAACAACTTGGCCATTGCTTGCGTGACCTTCTTGTTCTTGTCATCGAACGAACCAGCACAGCCCACCCAGTAGAGGTATTCGTGGTTGAACGCTGCGCCTGGGTCTACAACCTCAACGTTGAGATCCTTTGCCCAATCGGCACGATCGTTCTGGTTCATGCCCCATGGGTTGCCCTGGTTTTCCATAGCGCGGTATGCGTTACCAAGTTCTGCAGGGAAGTTCGATTCCATCAATGACAGATAGCGACGCATGTCGAGAATCTTGTCGAGAATTTCGATGTTCACCGGACAGATCTCGTCGCATGCCTTACACGTGGTGCAAGACCAAATTTCTTCAGAACTAATGCGCTCGAACAACGAGTTGGCACCAATGGTGATTTCAGAATCAACAGACAATGGCGGAGACACTTTGCCACCAGGTGCGTGTGACGCAGTGGCTGCCATTACTTCGCCGGTCTTCAACACAATTTCGCGTGGGTCAAGAGGCTTGCCTGTTGCATGTGCGGGGCACACGCTGGTGCAACGACCGCACATAGTGCATGCGTCGGTGTCCAACAATTGCTTCCATGTGAAGTCCTCAACAACGGAAGCACCAAATGATTCAAGAGATGTTTCGGTGAGGTTTGGCATGGCGCGCATTGCACCCTTGGGACGATCACGATCTTTCAAGTACATGTTCAACGGTGAGGTGAAGATGTGACGAAGCATGGTGATGGGGAGAATTGCAAGGAATGCAATAAATGCCAGAACGTGGGTAATCCACATTGCTTGGTGCCAGTTTTCTAAAGCTCCGAGCGACAGACCGTCGACTGTTTGTGCAAGTGGGTAGCCAACGAATGACCACACCTCAAAGCCCATGTCTTTTCCTGCTGCAGTTGATGCAGCAATACGGAACATTTCTGCAGCAAATCCGGTGAGTCCAAGCGCAAGCAGTACTCCGAGGATGACTCCGTGTTCGGCTTTTGTCTTAATGCGAATGCGGTAGGGCTGTTGGATGTATCGGCGAACGATGGCCCACAACACTCCAACGGTGAAGACAAGGCCACCAAGGTCGCCAATGAACGCGTAGCTCTGGTACACGCCACCGTGCAAGAACTTCAATGATTCGGGCAACTGGTGATCGATTTCCAACGTTGTTGTAACTCCCAACAACACCAAGAAACCGAAATAGATCATGGAGTGCATAAGGCCAGCGGCTCCATCACGCAACAAAGTGCGCATGTAGACGCCAGCTCGGTAATCGGCAAGACGACGCTTGGCATTTTTGGCAGTTGTTCTGCGACGGTCCGGCGCACCACGTTCCCAGTTGCGAATGCGGTCTGCGAAACGGAATGAACCCCACACCAACATGACTGGCATAACGGTGTAGAACGCAACCTTCAGAGCACTTGGGATGCCACCGAATACTTCGCGGTGAATGTCGGATGTGCTGTGCCATCCGGTGAAGTTGGGGACAATGCCCGACAAGAGGGTGAAAGTGCCCATTCCAATTCCGATGGCAATCGAAAGTTGGTAGGGACGAAGGCGCTTTGGCCCCTTCTCTGTGGCAGGTGCTGCGTTCGTACTCATAGCGAACACAACGCTAGTGCCGACAGGGGACTAAGCCCTGCTCCGCAGGGATGTGACATGCCCGATGCGGGCGAAAAATCAGCCGTAATGGGCGCGGTCGAGTTCGCGAACTCGGGTGGCAAGTGCCTTCAGCAACTTGCGAGAGATTGCCGGAATGTTGTCGATGGCGCCTTTCAGGGCACGCTCTGACACAACCAGCAAGCGAACATCAGAATCGGCAATGACGGCGGCGGTGCGAGGACCATGGTCGAGCAAAGAAAGTTCACCAATGACCGAGCCGGCCTTTGCAGTACCAATCTTCTTGCCGTTGCGCTTCACAGTGGCGGAGCCTTCGAGAATTACGTACGCCTCGCGACCAGTTTGGCCTTGATCCATGATGATGGTTCCGGCTTTAAGAACTCTCTCGGTGGAGTTCTTCACAACAAGACCGAGCTCCTTAGTGGAGCACTCGGAGAAGAGTGCAATGTTGCGAAGGTGATCAACGGTGGACTTTGTGCTTGCCATGTGAATAAGTGTAATCCACTTTCAACGGGTGATTTTTCACTGAAGCACAAGAGATGTGTTGAGAGTTGTCACATGTGACGTGCATCTACATGCGTGAGTGGAATTGGCTATTTGGCCTTTGCCTGATTGGCCACACCTTCAATGGCGACACGAATTTTCTCTTGGTCACCCAAGTACGACACATCGTTCACATCGAGCGAATCACTCAATGAATACAGGCGTGGAACACCTGTGGGGATATTGAGGCCGGCAATATCTGCTTCTGCAATACCTTCCAAAGACATCACCAGTGCACGCAATGAGTTGCCATGCGCAGCAACAAGGACATTCATCCCATTTCGTAATTGGGGCACCACTGTTTCCATGAAATGGGGAACCACTCTGGCCACCACATCTTTGAGACATTCGGTTGCAGGCAACACCTTTGGGTCAATGAATCGGTAGCGCGGATCGTTCACGGGGTGCTCAGGGCTGGAGGTGTCAACGGGTGGAGGAGGAATGTCGAAACTGCGACGCCAGGCCGTGGTTTGTGCCTCACCGTGCTTTTCGGTGGTGGCTTTCTTGTCGAGGCCCTGTAGTGCGCCGTAGTGGCGTTCGTTCCATTTCCAATGGCGCTCAACTGGAAGCCACACTTGCCCCATCTCGTTGAGGGCTAGGTGGCAGGTCATGCAGGCCCGCGTTAATAAAGAGGAATGAGCCACGTCAAAGGTCAGCCCGGCTGCCTTCATCACCTGGCCAGCGTCGGCTGCTTCGCGCTCACCCTGGGCCGACAGGGGTACGTCGTGCCACCCAGTAAAGAGGTTCAGTTCGTTCCACGTACTTTGGCCGTGGCGGAGGAGGACAAGTTTTCCAAGCACGCCGCCATCGTAGAACTGACCCCTGGATGAGGCGAATTTTCCTGCTTTCCAAAAGTTGAGTCACTTCGTATCAAGTTTTCTGTCACAAGGGTTGTGATGGGGTCCTGAAGTCCTTATTCTGACCACATCTATCCACGCCGAACCTCGGCCACGATCAGGAGAACCCCCCATGGCAAAAGCAGTCGGAATCGACCTTGGAACTACCAACTCAGTAGTTGCCGTTCTTGAAGCTGGCGACGCAGTCGTCATCCCGAACTCAGAAGGTGCACGCACCACTCCATCAATTGTTGCGTTCTCGAAGACCGGCGAAGTGTTGGTGGGAGAAGTGGCAAAGCGTCAAGCCATTACAAACCCAGACCGCACATTCCGCAGCATCAAGAGCAAGATGGGCCAGGCGTGGCAGTCAGAAGACATTGATGGCAAGAAGTACACGCCGCAAGAAATCAGCGCACGCACACTTATGAAGTTGAAGCGCGACGCAGAGGCGTACTTGGGTGACACCGTTACCGACGCTGTTATTACTGTTCCCGCTTATTTCGACGACGCTCAGCGCACCGCAACAAAAGAAGCCGGTGCAATTGCTGGCTTGAACGTGTTGCGCATTATCAACGAGCCAACCGCCGCTGCGCTTGCATACGGATTAGAGAAGGCCGCCGAAGACGAAACCATTTTGGTGTTCGACCTTGGTGGCGGAACATTCGACGTTTCCGTTCTTGAAATTGGTGGCGGTGTTGTTGAAGTAAAGAGCACGCACGGTGACACGCACTTGGGTGGAGACGACTGGGACCAACGCATCATCGACTGGTTGGTACAACAATTCAAAGCAGCGCACGGCGTAGACCTGTCGCAAGACCGCATGGCGCTTCAACGTTTGAAGGAAGCAGCCGAGAAGGCAAAGATTGAACTGTCGCAAACACAGCAGACACAAATCAACTTGCCGTTCATCACCGCAACAGCAGAAGGTCCATTGCACCTCGACGAAACACTGTCGCGCTCCAAGTTTCAGGAAATGACTGCTGATCTCATCGAGCGTTGTCGCGTAGCTTTCGAAAAGGCACTGAAAGATGCTGGTCTCACGAAGAACCAGGTCAATCACGTCATTCTCGTCGGTGGCTCAACACGTATGCCCGCAGCACAAGAACTTGTTATGTCGCTCACCGGCAAAGAACCAAACAAGACAGTGAATCCGGACGAAGTGGTGGCTGTTGGTGCAGCAATCCAGGCCGGTGTTATGAAGGGCGACGTAAAAGACGTTTTGTTGTTAGACGTCACTCCACTTTCCTTGGGAATTGAAACCAAGGGTGGTGTTATGACCAAGCTCATCGAGCGCAACACAACCATTCCTACACGTCGTACCGAAGTGTTCACCACAGCAGACGACAATCAGCCTTCTGTAGAAATCAATGTTCTTCAGGGTGAACGCGAAATGGCTAGTTACAACACATCGCTGGGCAAGTTCCAATTGGTCGACTTGCCTCCAGCACCTCGTGGAATGCCACAAATTGAAGTCACCTTCGACATTGATGCAAACGGAATCGTTCACGTGTCTGCAAAAGACCGTGCAACAAACAAAGAACAGTCAATGACCGTCACCAACTCAAGTTCTTTAAGCAAGGACAAGATTGAAGAGATGATTCGCGACGCCGAGGCACACGCCGAAGAAGATCGCCGTCGTCGCGACGAAGCCGAAGTGCGCAACAATGCAGACTCATTGGTGTACCAAACCGAAAAGGTCTTGCGTGAACAAGGCGACAAAGTATCGGCCGAAGAGAAAGATGCTGTTGAAGGCCCGTTGTCTGCACTGAAGGCTGCAATTGCCGGAAACGATCTCGAGCAAATCAAGTCCGCTACTGAAACCTTGATGGGCGCAAGCCAGGCATTCAGCCAGAAGTTGTACGAAGCAGCAGCTCGCGACTCAGGTGCAGCAGGTTCGTCTGCTTCGGGCGCATCCGCAGCATCGGATGACGACATTGTTGATGCAGAAATCGTGGACGAACAGTAACCACTATGTCTGAGCAGGAAAACGTTGAACAGCCCGATGAGGGTGCAACCAACGAGTCGAACGAAGTAACTGCCGACGAAGCAGTTGTTGAGCACGACATTGCTGCGTTGCTGGCAGAACGTGATGAATTCAAAGACATCGCGCTTCGCTTGCAGGCCGATTTCGAGAATTACAGAAAGCGCGTTGCACAAGTGCAGGCCGACGAAGTCGACCGCGCTACCGGACGCATTGCCGAGGCACTCCTTCCCGTTCTCGACGCTTGCGAAGCAGCATTTGCACATGGGTCAGATGGAGTTGAGCCAGTGTGGAAGTCGTTGCTTGGTGCGTTGTCAACGCAAGGGCTCAAGGCATATGACTTGTTACATCAACCATTCGATCCGGCTACGGCAGAAGCAGTGATGCACGAACCAGGTGATGGCGGTGAGCCTGTTGTGGTGGAAGTACTTCGCACCGGATACGAATGGAAGGGCCGCGTGTTGCGCGCAGCCTTAGTGAAGGTGAAGGGGTAGGTCTTGACTGCCCAGCGCGAGTGGTTCGAAAAGGACTACTACGCCGTACTTGGCGTGTCGAAAGATGCGTCCGATAAAGACATTACGAAGGCGTATCGACGTCTTGCACGTCAATATCACCCAGACACCAATCCCAATAACCCCGAAGCCGAAGAGAAGTTCAAACAGATCTCTGCTGCGTACGACGTAGTGGGCGATGCAACAAAACGTGCTGAGTATGACGAGGTGCGTCGCATGGGCCCCATGGGTGGTGCTGGTGGTGGTGCGTTTAACTTCGACATGGGTGGCGATGGCCTTGGCGACATCCTTGGTCAAATGTTTGGCGGTCGTGGTCGTCGAACTGGTGGCGCTGGCGTTGGTCCACAACGAGGTCGCGACATTGAATCGTCACTGACGTTGTCGTTTGAAGATGCAGCACACGGTCTCACAACAACCTTGCATCTCACCGCCGACGCAACCTGTACGTCGTGCACGGGATCTGGTGCTCGACCAGGAACATCACCAAAAATGTGTAGTGCGTGTGGAGGTCGCGGGTCCATTGCAGACAATCAAGGGTTCTTTGCAATGTCATCACCATGTCGTTCATGTGGTGGCAACGGCACCGTCATTGAGTACCCATGCGCAACATGTCGTGGTACCGGAATTGAACGGCGTCCGCGAGAAGTAAATGTGCGAATTCCTGCTGGCGTTAGTGATGGTCAACGCATTCGTTTGAAAGGTCGCGGATCACCAGGTCGCAATGGTGGACCACCGGGCGACTTGTTTGTTGAATGCAGAGTGACTCCACATCCCATCTTCACGCGCGAAGGCCTCAACTTGTTGGTGCGTGTTCCGATTTCTTTTACCGAGGCTGTGCTTGGCGCCACAATTTCTGTTCCCACTCTCATGCATAACGATGTGATGTTGAAGCTAAAGCCCGGCACGCAGTCGGGTTCTCGCCACCGCGTGAAGAGCAAAGGAATTGAAACCCCGAAAGCCTCAGGCGACCTCATTGTCACTGTCGATGTTGCAGTTCCAACATCGTTGTCAGATAGTGAACGCGCTGCAGTCGAAGCTCTTCATTCCGTTCTCTCTTCACCGCGTGAAAAGGAGAAGCCATGAACAGACCTCATCATCAGGCCGTGTATGTCATTTCCGTCGCGGCAGAACTTGCGGGTATGCATCCACAAACTCTGCGTATCTATGAACGTCGCGGATTACTGACGCCAGCCAGAACCTCTGGTGGCAACCGCAGGTACAGCGACGCAGACATTGCGCGCCTTCGCCGTATTGCCGAATTGGCATCCAGCGGAATGAATCTTGAAGGTATTCGTCACGTCATGTCTCTAGAAGAAGAAGTACAAAGATTGCGTTACGAAGTGGCCGAATTGCGCCAAGGTTTGATGGACGCAGTGAACGCTCTTGAACATAATTCGCGCGGGGCATTGGTTCCATTACGTCAGGCCATTGCGCTCTTTGGTGAGCGCCCCAGCATCTTTCATCCCAACAGGTAATAGGGGAACTTTCCATGGCAATTGACCCAAAGAAGTGGACCACGAAGACCAATGAAGCAATTGGTGCTGCCGGAAATCTTGCACGCCAATACGGCAACCCCGAAGTAACACCCGACCATGTGATGTTTGCCGTTACATCCCAAGACGACACCATTGTTTCTACATTTCTGCAGAAACTCGGCATTGCTGCCGGAATGTTGCGGGCAAAGGCAGAAGAAGCTGTTCTCGCATTGCCCCGTACGCAAGGTGGCGTTGAAGCGCGCATGAACCGTGAACTCAGCAATGTGTTTGAAAATGCAGACAGCGCGCGCAAGGACCTGCACGATGATTACCTGTCTGTTGAGCACTTGATGCTGGCCATGAACCAGCGAGTGGGCATCTCTACGGAAGAAATGCTGCAAGCACTTCGTGAAGTACGAGGATCACATCGCGTCACCACACCAGACCCAGAGTCTCAGTTCGCTGCACTGGAAAAGTATGGTCAAGATCTCACAGCCCGTGCTCGTGCCGGAAAAATTGATCCGGTGATCGGTCGAGATGAAGAGATTCGTCGAGTCATTCAAGTGTTGTCGCGTCGCACCAAGAACAACCCTGTGCTTATTGGTGAACCTGGAGTAGGCAAGACCGCCATTGTGGAAGGTCTTGCTCGCCGTATTGCCGATGGCGATGTCCCGGAAGGTTTGAAGAACAAACGACTTGTTTCCCTCGACCTTGCCTCAATGCTCGCTGGTGCAAAGTATCGCGGTGAGTTTGAAGAGCGTTTGAAAGCGGTGTTGAAGGAAATCATCGATGCTGAAGGTGAAATCATCACATTCGTCGATGAGATGCACACACTTGTTGGTGCTGGTGGCGCAGAAGGCGCGATGGACGCAGGCAACATGATTAAGCCCATGCTTGCTCGCGGCGAACTGCGCATGGTGGGCGCCACCACGCTGGATGAGTTCCGTAAGTACGTCGAGAAGGACCCGGCTCTTGAGCGTCGCTTCCAACAGGTGTATGTGGGTGAGCCAACCGTTCCCGACACCATTGCAATTTTGCGCGGCTTGAAGGAACGATACGAAGTTCACCACGGTGTGCGAATTCAAGACTCCGCCTTGGTGAGTGCCGCGGTGTTGTCAAATCGCTACCTCACGAATCGCTTCTTACCCGACAAAGCCATTGACCTTGTTGACGAAGCGGCCAGCAAGCTTCGCATTGAGATTGACTCATTGCCAACAGAGATTGATGTTGTGCAACGTCGCGTTCTGCAGTTGGAAATTGAGAAAGTAGCGCTGGAAAAAGAAACCGATGCCGCATCTCAAGAGCGCATTAACGCATTAGATGTGGAACTCACAGACTTGCAAGCCCAAGTAGACAAAATGAAGTCTCATTGGGAAGCAGAGCGCGAAGCAATTTCTGCAATTCGCACCCTGAAAGAAGAACTTGAATCGTTACGCATTGCGGTAGAGCGTGAAGTGGATCTCGAGCGCGCAGCAGAGATGCGTTATGGCCGCATTCCCGAATTAGAGCGTCGCATCGATGGTGCAACAGCGCACCTTGATGTGTTGCAAAAAGACAATCGAATGCTGAAAGAAGAAGTAGACGCCGAAGACATCGCAGAAGTGGTGTCGAAGTGGACGGGTGTGCCCATTAGCAAGTTGCTGGAAAGCGAAATGCAAAAACTGGTTCACCTTGAAGTGTTGCTTCATCAGCGTGTCATTGGTCAAGAGGCCGCAGTGTCCGCAGTTGCCAATGCAATTCGCCGTAGTCGGGCAGGTTTAAGCGATCCGAACAAACCGATTGGTTCGTTCATGTTCTTGGGGCCAACAGGTGTTGGCAAAACTGAACTCGCGCGCGCCCTTGCTGAGTATTTGTTCGACGACGAGAAGGCCATGGTGCGTATTGACATGGCTGAGTACATGGAGAAGTACTCCGTCAGTCGTCTCATTGGTGCTCCTCCCGGATACGTGGGATACGACGAAGGTGGTCAGTTAACGGAAGCAGTTCGCCGCCGCCCGTACAGCGTTGTGCTCTTAGACGAAGTAGAAAAAGCGCACCCCGATGTGTTCAACGTCTTGCTGCAAGTGTTAGACGATGGTCGTCTCACCGATGGCCAAGGTCGCACTGTGGACTTTTCCAATGTGGTTCTCATCATGACCAGCAACTTGCCTGGTGAACCCATCGACTATTTCCGTCCAGAGTTCGTGAACCGAATTGACGAAATAGTTCGTTTCCGTTCGCTGACACGAGATGACCTTGCGCAAATTGTTGAAATTCAGCTTGAGCACATTGTGAATCGGTTGGCCGATCGTCGCATCACCTTGCAGGTCACTCCTTTGGCGCGAACTGCACTTGCAGAACAGGGATTCGACGAATCCTTTGGTGCCCGACCTCTGAAGCGTCTGATTCAGCGAGAGATAGCCGATAAAGCTGCACTTCTCATTCTTGAGGGATCAGTGGCTGAAGATGGGGCAGTCCGTGTCGATGCACCCAACGGTGTTCTCGAGGTGCGAGCGGTCTAAGTCTTCCCGTAGTCTTCGTGCAGGCACTGAACTGCAAGGGGGCACAGTGAGCACACCTATTTATGTCTTAGGCGGATACCAAACCGACTTTGCACGCAGTTATGCGCGCGATGGCATGGACATTTCCGACATGATGCGCGAAGCCATTGAAGGTGCGCTCACAAACAGTGGCGTTGATGTCTCTGACATTGACACGGTTCACGTGGGCAACGCATTCTCTGAGTTACAACGTCAGCAAGGCCACCTTGGCGCGATGGCATCCCAGGTAGTGCCTGGATTGTGGGGAAAACCTGCCATGCGACACGAAGGAGCGTGCGCATCATCGTCACTTGCAATTTTGGCTGCAATGGCCGAACTTGAAGCGGGGCGTTATGACTGCGCGCTCGTTGTGGGGGTTGAAGAACAGAAGGCCTTACCGGGCGACCAATCGTCAATTGCGCAAAATGCTGCGTCATGGCAAGGTCACGAAGGAATTTCTTGCACGTTCATGTGGCCCGCTGTTTTCGGACTCCTTGGCGAAGAGTATGCGTATCGATATGGCTTAGATCGTCAGTATCTCAATCGCATTTCTGAAATCAATTACACGAATGCAAAATCAAATCCGCTTGCACAAACTCGTTCATGGAAGTTCACCGACCTCAGTTTCACTGACGACGATGTAGCCAACCCCATCATCGAGCCTGGAACACGTCGACAAGATTGTGGTCAAATCACCGACGGCGCAACGGCAGTTGTTCTGGTGTCACAACGTTTCATCGATGCGCAAGCAGCACGAAGAAACATTCGTGTCTCGGAAACGGCACAAATTTTGGGTTGGGGTCATCGCAATGCCGGCATCAAGTTCCTCGACAAACTTGAGCGCAGCAAGAACGACAAGTATGTGTTTCCACATGTGAACGACACCATTAGCGATTCATTGCGTCGTGCAGGAATTACCGATGTGTTTCAACTCGACGGAATTGAAACTCATGATTGTTTCACCACAACCGAATACATGGCCATTGACCACTTCGGAATTACGGCACCTGGCGAATCATGGAAAGCAATTGAAGACGGCACTATTGAGCGCGATGGAAGACTTCCCATCAACCCAAGTGGTGGCCTTATTGGTGGTGGACATCCCGTTGGCGCAACCGGTGCCCGCATGCTGTTCGACGCAACCAAGCAAGTCACTGGGATTGCAGGAGACATTCAAGTAGAGGGAGCAAAGACCTTTGCAACATTGAACATTGGTGGTTCTTTGTCAACGGTTGCAAGCTTCGTTGTCGGAGTTCGTGACTGAAATGGCAACAAAAAGGGGTGGTCCGCGTTCAAAAGCGGTGTGGAAAGAGTCATCGCCCTACTCGCGAATTTCATTGCGTCGGTATACGCCAAATGTTGGTGTGGTAGTCGACAACATCGATCTTGCGAACATTGACGACGAAACAACAAAAGAAATTCGTCGCGCATTGGCTGAATACTGCGTGGTGTTCTTTCGAGACCAGAATCTCAGCGTTGAACAACATATTGAGTTCGGTCGTCGCTTTGGCGAACTAGATGTGCACCCCGCCGCAGCAAACGCAACGGGACATCAAGAAATTTTGGTCATCTCTGCAGACGAGAATTCCGACAGAGCAAATGGTGAGGCGTGGCATTCCGATGTGTCGTGCCAACCTCAGCCGCCGATGGGAAGCATTCTGTACATTCACGAAGTTCCACCAAGTGGTGGAGACACCATGTTTTCAAACATGTACGCCGCCTATGACGCCCTTAGCGACAAGATGAAGGAATACCTGAACGGACTTGTTGCCGTACATGACGGCGAACATGTGTATCGCGGTTTGTACACCGGAGTGGCGGATAAGCCTTCTTACCCACGGTCAAAGCATCCCGTGGTGCGAACTCATCCGGAAACAGGCAAGAAGTGTTTGTTCGTGAATCGCTCTTTCACCACGCACATTGTTGGTGTACCTCGCGATGAGAGTGATGCAATACTGAATTTCCTGTACCAACACATGGAACATCCGAACTTCCAGTGTCGTTTTCAGTGGGAACCAAATTCCATTGCGTTCTGGGATAACCGGTGCGCGCAGCACCGCGCCATTTGGGACTACTGGCCACATCGGCGTTATGGCCACCGCGTCACGGTGATGGGCGACACTCCGTTTTAGATCAGCCGAAGCGGCGACGAATGGCGTTGCCGTGGGCGGAGAAGCCTTCGTGGTCGGATAACGCCACAATGCTGGGTGACATTCTGCGCAATGCAGACTCAGTTGCTTTCGCAACCGCAGTCTTTTTCAAAAATGCATCAACTGTGATTCCAGATGACACGTGTGCGAATCCGCTTGTGGGAAGCGATGCTGGGCAACCAATGACGAAGTTCCCTGCACTAAATGGTGTGTGCTGACCAATAAGAATCTCGCCAGCATTCACAAGAAGGTCAAGCATGTCTTCTTCATACGATGCGTCAACAGCAAGTTGAAGATGTTCGGGCGCGTACATATTCGCTACATCGGCGGCTTCGTTTAGATTTTGCACCAGCACGGCACCACCGTTTGATCCAAGTGATGCTCGTGCTGCAGTTGCGCGAACTTCTGGTAGGTCGCCAATTTGAATTGCAAGTTCTGCATCAACCGCATCGATGAGATCTGCTGATGTGGTGACCAGTACGACGGAGGAGTCGGTTCCGTGTTCAGCCTCAATCAACAAGTCGGCCGCCAGACGACCTACGTGTGCGGTGTGATCGGCAACAATCATGCTTTCGGTGGGCCCCAACAACATCATGGTGGCCAAACCGAAACGTTGCATTTCCACTTGAGCGATGGTGACCGCAGGACTTCCTGGTCCGACAACTTTGCGAACTTTCGGAATTGTTTGTGTTCCGAACCCGAGTGCAGCAATTCCGGAAGGTCCGTTCACGCGGAACACGTTCTTGATTCCGAGATGACGACACACCACAAGCACTGCGGGGTCTACTTCACCCTGGCCACCAGGCACTGGGGGAACAATGAGTGAGATATGCGGAACACCGGCCACCACTGCGGGGACTCCTAATTGATACGCCACAGACGGATAACTGGCTTTGCCACTAGGAACAAAGAGGCCGACACTGGAGATGGGAGACACTTTCTCGCCAGCAGTGAGGCCGTGTTCAATTTCAATGCTCCAATCGCTGGCGCGCTCAAGAAGTTGATCGTTAAATGCACGAAGGTGGGAAATAGCGTCGAGAATGCCGTTCTCTACGGCGGGGTCCACCTGGGCTGAGGCAATCTCTTCTTCGCTTACGCGTAATTGGTTGGGTTCGAGGCGAACGCCATCGAATCGGGCAAGGGCATCGCAGAGTGCCTGGTCGCCACGTACCCGTACGTCTTCAATGAGTTCCCCAATAGATGCTCGAAGTTCTGGGTGGAAGATGTCGTCCATGCCGCGATGGCACAAGGCCTCGCGTTGGGCAATGGTCATCTCGGACCAGTTCTGGCGACGAAGAACGGAGTTCACACAAAGAAACCTACCCGTCTTGGCCTATTCAGGAGCCAGACATTAGTGAGAGCAAGTAGAGTTACTTCACGTTCCGAAAGGGGAGCGTTCATGTCCGTCACCGTTGTCGTAGGTACCCAGTGGGGTGACGAAGGCAAAGCCAAAGTCATCGACTTACTTGCCGCTTCTCACAGCATCGTCGCTCGTTATCAAGGTGGTCATAATGCTGGCCACACCGTCGTTATTGGCGACCAGAAGTACGCACTTCAACTCACACCAAGCGGAGTGTTCTACGACTCCGTCACCCCAGTGATTGGCAATGGCGTTGTGGTGGACTTACCCACCCTGTTCAAAGAAATTGATTCGCTTGAGTCTCGCGGTATTTCCACGGCGCGTTTAAAGGTGTCAAGTCTTGCTCATCTCATTTTCCCGTGGCATCAAGCGATTGACGCGGCGTTGGAAGCTGCGCGAGGCGAGGCGAAGATTGGTACAACGTTGAAGGGAATCGGACCTGCATACGTCGACAAAGTGAAGCGTGCAGGTATTCGAGTTGGCGAAGTACTGAACCCTGTTGAATTTGAAAAAAAGGTTCGCGAGCGCGCAATCGCTGCCCGTCGTGAAGTCAGTGACATTGGTGGCGACACTTTCGATGTTGATCAAGTAGTGAATGACTTTGTTGCATATGCGCAAAGACTTGCACCGTATGTTGCCGACACTGTCAACCTGTTACACGATGCACGCGAACGAGGCGAAAACATTTTGTTGGAAGGTGCTCAAGCAACGTTCCTTGACGTCGACCATGGCACATATCCATTCGTTACCTCGTCTAACCCCATTTCTGGCGGCGCGGCGGTTGGTACCGGACTTGGACCTCGCCACATTGACCGCGTGGTGGGAATTGCAAAGGCGTATACAACTCGCGTGGGAATGGGCCCATTCCCCAGTGAACTCACCAACGAGCTTGGCGACAAGTTGGTAGACATCGGTCGAGAGTTCGGAACCGTCACAGGACGTCGTCGACGTACCGGTTGGCTAGACACAGTCATGCTTCGTCATGCAATGCGCGTGAACTCTCTTACTGAAATTGCCCTCACAAAGCTGGACGTTTTAGATACCTTCGAAGAAGTGAAGGTTTGCGTGGCGTACAAAATAAACGGAGAGATTGTTCGCAATTACCCCGACACTGTTGAGCGTCTTGCATCTGTTGAGCCGGTGTACGAAACATTGTCTGGTTGGAACAGCAGCACCGAGGGAATCACCGATTTTTTGTCTCTCCCGACTAGCGCTCAAGCACTTGTGGCCATTGTTGAGCGCGAAACAGGAATTCCGGTGTCCATGGTAGGAACAGGCCCTGCTCGTGACTCCATGGTGGTCCGCTCATGATTTCTCGGTACTCCACGAAAGAGACAGACGAACTGTTCTCAGAGCAGTCAAAAATGTCTCGCTGGTTGGAGATTGAACTCTGCGTTGTAGAAGCAATGGCCAATGCAGGCATTGTTCCAAAAGAATCCGCAGCGTATTGCCGCGCTCACGCACCAGAAGTGAATGCGCAGTTTGTTCAGCAAGTTCAAGATCGCGAAGAGATCACTAATCACGACGTAGCAGCTTTTGTCGATGTTGTTCAAGAAGCAATCGGAGCGCCTCACGGAACGTGGATTCACTACGGCTTAACGAGTACAGATGTTGTCGACACAGGTTTGTGCTGGGCATTGCGCGATGCGTGTTATCTCATCGAGCGTGAACTGACCGAAGTAACTCACTTGTTACTAAAGGGTGCCCACGAGCATTCACATACACCCATGATTGGTCGTACTCATGGAATTCATGCTGAACCCACAACGTTTGGCATGAAGGCTGCTCTGTTTGGTCTGCAAGTAGCGCGTGATCGAGAACGTTTGAAGAACGCATTTACTGCGGTATCGGTGTGCAAACTCTCTGGGGCCGTAGGCACATTTTCTAACATCCCGCCCGAAGTGGAACAAGAGGTTGCTTCCCGCCTTCAACTCACCCCGGTCTCTGCTACTCAAGTAGTGGCGCGCGATCGCCATGCTGAGTTCATGTATGTGTGTGCGTCTATTGGCTCAACTCTTGAGTCGATTGCAGTTGAAATGCGTCATCTGCAACGCACGGAAGTGAACGAAGTGCGAGAAGGATTCTCTGAGGGCCAAAAGGGTTCCAGCGCCATGCCACACAAGCGCAATCCAATTTCTGCTGAAACAATTTCTGGGTTGTCACGGGTGTTGCGTGGAAACTTGCAGGTGGCACTGCAAAACATCCCACTGTGGCACGAGCGAGACATTTCACATTCGTCTGCAGAACGAATTGTTATTCCCGACTCCGTTTCATTAGTGGTGTACATGTTGCGCCGCATGGCTCGATTAATCATGAATCTCGAAGTTGACGAGAAGCAGATGTTGAAGAACCTCAACTCACTTCACGGCGTGGTGTTCTCACAATCTGTATTACTTGCCATGGTGGATAACGGAATGCAACGAGATACGGCCTATCGCATTGTTCAATCGGCAGCTCGTACAGCAATAGAAACGGCCACCCCCCTGCGAACAGTTCTCGAGAAAGATAAAAACGTCACGCTGTCTGCACAGCAACTTGACGATGCTTTTGATCTCGAACGAGTTTTACAACACGCACATCGAGCGAGAGAAGAACTCAGCCAGATGGCGTTTGGGTACCAAGGGCTCAATTAGTCGTTCGTAATTCCGGCGCGCTTCAGCACCGTTGGAGTAACTCCGAATTCACGCCATGCGTCAAATGTGATGTCGTTTCGTTCACTGAATGACTTTGCAACTTTTACAAAGCGCGCTTCGGCCGATGCAATTTCTTGCTTTGATTTCATACTGGCCAATTCAGTGCGCAAATTCAATCGTTCCTGAATGAGTCGCACCTTGGTGACTGGGTCGGCGGTTTTCAGTTCAACGGAAATCACCGAGAGGCGCTTGGCAATTGATTCCGGAGTGCGACGACGCCCCCGTTTTGGTTTTGTTGCTTCCACAATTTCGAGGTATTCGCGGATGATGCGACCCTCATTGCGCCCGTTCGCCAGTGCCTTTTTGTGGGCGGTACTCATTGCTGTTTGTTTTGCTGAAGTTTTAGGTGCCATTTCGGATCTGTACTCAAAAATTTGTTGGGAAGTCATTCTTACCGATTTGGTAGGACTTCGTAGTGTCAGAAAACCTACTTTTCTGTTGGTAGGTCCAACCTTTCTTCTCTGATGGTGTTTTTACGGAACGGTAAGCATTCTGACAAGTAGTGTCGCCGTGATGTCTTCGTTGTATCCGCATACCCCCAGTGGTGTTCCTGAACTGGACCCCGTCCGTGCACGTCTTCGGGATCATGTGTTTCAGCATTCGTTGAAGACGGGCGATTTCACATTGAAATCTGGACGCAAGAGTTCGTGGTTTCTCGACACTAAACAAACGGTTTGTCGGCCCGATGGCGTGCTGGCGGTAGCCGAAGCAGCGCTCGCGATTATTCCAAGTGATGCATCCGCCATTGGTGGTCTCACCATGGGTGCCGATCCCGTTGCGTACGGCATTGCAGCAGTTGCCGCAACAAAGGGACGCAACCTTCGCAGTTTTAGTGTGCGGAAGGAAGCCAAAGATCATGGCGTTACTGGTCGAATTGCCGGGGCCTTGCAACCTGGAGACAAAGTTGTCATTACCGAAGACACAGTTACTCGTGGAACCAGCATTTTTGAAGCAGTAGAAGCGGTGTATGAATTCGGCGCTGTGCCAGTTCTTATTACCGTCATCGTTGATCGTGGGGGTACATGCGCGGCAATGGCCGCTGAAGCCGGTATTCCCTACAAGCCGTTATTGACAGCACCCGATTTGGGTTTTGAGTTTGGTTCGTAGACAACTATTTCATTCTGCACATACCAAATTGGAAGAATGAACTAATGAAGAAAATCTTCGCATGTGCTGTTACCGCTGTTCTTCTTACTGGGTGTAGTTCTTCGTCGACGTCTACAGATTCAACGTTGGTGACATCGAAAGAATCGGCAACAACGGTTCTGGGCAGTGGCTCTTTTGAATACACCGTCACTGTTGGCGAAAACACTGGCGTAGACGTGGTCATTGATGTTGTGCAAGGTGCGCAAGTTGTCTTGAATGTTGTGAATCCAAACAGTCACGACGACATTCATCTTCATGGCTATGACTTGTCCACCGGATCACTTGAAAAAGGTGAAATTGGAACCATGACATTTCAAGCAACACAAGTAGGTGATTTTGAAATTGAAAGTCATGAATCACAAGAGCTTGTTTCCATTTTGAGAGTGAGTGCACCATGAGCCTTGAAAAACTGTTCGAACTGACGACACATGGCACTGATGTCATGGTGGGCGAAGGTTTTCCGTACACGTGGGGCGGACTGTATGGCGGGCACATCGTTGCACAGTCACTTCGCGCAGCATCAACAACTGTTGAGGAAGGATTTCTGCCACATTCTGTGCGCGCATATTTCATTCGTCGTGGCGACAACAGTGAAACTGTTCGTTACGAGGTAGATCGAATTCGCAACGGTCGTAGTTTTTCCACTCGTCGCGTTGTTGCGCGTCAATCAAACGGCGCAATCTTGAACTTGGAAGCCAGCTATCAACTGCCCGAAGTATCTCCAGAAATTTCTTCGGTGTCTCTTCCTGCAGGAATTCCGTATCCACATGAACTACCAGAAGCAGAAACATGGTCTCCGTACATTGAGCAACGCGATGTGCCACGAGACATCACACTGAACGATGGTCGCGATGGTTCAGGTCGGCTTATGGGCTGGTATCGCACAACCGAAGATTTCGGCGGCGATCAACTGTTGAACCGTTGCGCGTTGGCGTATTTGTCCGATGATTTGCCAACTGGCGCAGTTATTAGAGGAGTTCCTGAACTGTGTGAGAAGTGGAATGTGGAGAACGCTTTTTTCTCGGCAAGTTTGGATCACACAGTGTGGTTTCATCGCGATGTTGATGCCAGTGCGTGGCACTTGTACGAAATGAACTGTCACGCATACATCAATGGTCGCGGATTGGCCTTTGGGTATGTCTTCCATGAAGACGGGACACACGTGGCAACGGTGGCGCAAGAAACACTGGTGCGTTTGAGCGCGTCGCAATAAACAAAAACGACGACCAAACGGTCGTCGTAGATGGTGGTCGAGACCGGCGTCGATCCGGTGACCCCACGCTTTTCAGGCGTGTGCTCTGCCAACTGAGCTACTCGACCGTGTTGCAATCAACATGCGTTGCTTGAACAGGTTTTCAATGACGCTTCCGCCATTGATGGCGGTCCCGACGGGACTCGAACCCGCGACCTCCGGCTTGACAGGCCGGCGTGAACTCCAACTTCACCACGGGACCTAGAGAGAACCTCTTGCGAGAAAACCTCTTGGTCTCTTTGCACCCCCAACGGGATTCGAACCCGTGCCGCCACCTTGAAAGGGTGGTGTCCTAGGCCTCTAGACGATGGGGGCTAGAACGACTCCGGTTGAGAGCACTATGACACTATCGGGAGCGCCTCAACAATACGCCCTAAAAGGTTCTATTCCCCTGAAAGTGCCGAGACTGTCCACTCAAGTAGCCAACCCAAGTATTCGTACAACTGGGCTTGTCCGTAGGCAGGGCTGTCTTCAGGAATGAGGTCAAGGTCGTCGGCCTCATCGACATCGAGCAAGGTTCCAAGCACCAAGCGCAAGCTGTTCAGCACGGTCATGAACGCGTACAACTGACTCTCGGTTAACGGATCTTCTGAACTGAGAACTTCGCGAACCGTCTGAATTGATGTAGCCCGTGATTGCGCAAGTTCATCGCGCATGTAGGTCTGGTATTCGGAATCAAACTCAGGGTTGTCGTGATATGCGGTGGGAAACAAACGACGCAATCGCGGATCGCTGGGCGGCGCCAACATGACTTCCACTAATTGGTCAACAAATCCCAACAAGGTTGCGCGTTCGTCCGAAGTAAGGCGTATCTCAAAAAGCCCATTATCTATTGCTTCAATTGGGCCTGATTGCCGTTTACGTCTCATGAGTCTTGCTGCATTGTTGCCCACAAACCATGTTCGTGTAATCGAAAGACATCGATTTCTGCTTTTTCACGTGGACCATTTGAAACAACCGCACGACCCTTCTCGTGAACATCCAACATCAGTTCGTCGGCTTTCTCTTTTGAGTAACCGAAGAGCTTTTGAAAAACGAACGACACATACGACATGAGATTGATGGGGTCATTCCACACCAGCACAATCCAGGGCCGGTCGTGTTCGGCCACTTCGTCGGTGTTTTCCTTAAGGTCGGGCTCTGCAACCTGGGACATCTCCACAGTGTGGGGGACAGGTGTGGTGAATGGCACGGAAACATTCTGCGTGCGATTGGTCGTCAATGCCTACCCCCCATACGATGAGTACCCGTGCCCCTCAATGTCCGCCCCGTTGTCCCGTCGCGATTTGCACGGCGAAGCCATGAATCGGGTCGCGCCCCGCGGTCGGTGCTTGGTGGCTACATTGCGCTCACAAAGCCCAGAATCATTGAGCTTCTGCTCATCACCACCGTTCCCACAATGGTGGTGGCCGAAGGTGGCTGGCCAGATCTTGGTCTCATCCTCGTCACGTTGATTGGTGGGTCGCTTGCTGCCGGCGGTGCCAACGCCATCAACATGTACATCGACCGCGACATCGACGCCCTCATGGAGCGCACCAAGACCCGCCCTTTGGTCACGGGTCTTATTGCCCCACGAAATGCCCTTATTTTCGCTATTTCCTTGGAAATTTTGGCTTTTGCCGTCTTGTGGGCGGGGGCAAACCTGTTGTCGGGTCTGCTGGCGCTGTCGGCCACCTTCTTCTATGTCTTCGTGTATTCACTGTGGCTAAAGCGCACAAGCAAGCAAAACATCGTGATTGGTGGCGCTGCAGGGGCAGTTCCGGTGCTGGTCGGCTGGGCTGCGGTAACAAATTCCCTGGGTTGGACCCCCTGGCTGCTGTTTTTGCTGATTTTCTTGTGGACCCCGCCCCATTTTTGGGCCCTCGCCATTAAGCACAGCGACGACTACAAGGCCGCCGGTGTACCCATGCTTCCCGTTGTGGAATCGCACGAAAAAGTCATCGCATCGATGGTGCGATACACAGTCGCTCTCACGGTGTGCAGTCTGGTCGTGGTCCCAGTTGGCGATATGGGGTGGTTCTACGGAATCTCGGCAGCCCTGCTGGGTGGGGCTTTCCTCTGGGGCACAATTGCACTAGGCCGAAGCACCAGCCCAGCAGCGTCCATGCGCCTTTTCACCTTCTCCATCTCGTACGTCACTTTGTTGTTTGTGGCGCTCACGGTCGACGTCTTCATCCACTGATTTCTTCGCAATTGCACTAAGTCCCAACGCTCTGGGGATTTCCGTTTAGAACAGGGGTGATGGGTAGTGTTAGTGCGTTACATCTAGGCGTACTCACCCCCGAGGTCCTGTGGACTAACGGGGTGCACCGGGAGACCATCCGAAAATGACCACCATCGACACACACGTCGGCGCAACAACGAAGGCCAACGGCTCTTCGTTTATTGCTGCCGTCGGCCAATGGGTGACCAGCAGCGATCACAAGAAGATCGGCAGGCTGTTCATCGGTTGGTCTCTCATTCACGCGATTGAAGTCGCCGTACTCGGAGCCATCTTTGGTTTCGAACGTATGAGTCCAAGTGGGCTTGAACTCATTGCAGGAGACGCAGCGTTGCAGTTGTCGTGGTACTCGCGCCATCTCATGATTTTGGGATTGCTTGCTCCGCTCTTCCTTGGCATTGCAATTGCAGTGGTTCCATTGCAAGTTGGTTCGCGCGCAATCTCGCTGCCACGTCTTGCCCAATTCAGTTTCTGGTCGTGGTTGTTCGGGTCTGGACTCGTCCTCATATCAATCATTGGTAACGGTGGTCCTGGTGGCGGCAATGGCGACATGGTCGACCTGTTCTTAATGGGTGTCGCACTTGTTGCCGTTGGCATCATCGCGGGCAGTGTTTCTGTTGCAACCACGGTTATGACATCTCGTGCGCCCGGAATGAGCATGGACATGGTTCCTGCGTTTTCGTGGTCGGCACTTGTTGGTTCAATCACCAGCATTCTCAGCCTTCCGGTTGCTATCGGAACTCTCATCTATCTGTATGCCGATCACACAGCCGGTCAAGTTGCCTTCGGTTCGAACAAAGAAATTGAGAAGTGGCTGGGTTGGGTGTATGCGCAACCGATGTCGTTTGTCTTTATTGTGATGGCTCTTGGTGTGCTTGCCGAGATTGCGCCCGTCGCTGCTCGCGTTCGTCAACCCTTGCGCCCCGTTGTGCTTATCGGTCTCGGTCTTGCAACCTCTGGTGTTTTGGGAGCTGTCACACAAAGCAGCCACACTTTGAATCTCGATGGATCATCAAGTGACAAGATCAGCAGCACATTGCCGTTCTTGTTGTTTAACGGCTTGCCATTGCTTGGTGTACTGGTCAGTGTTGCCGTTGCGCTTCTTGCTTTGAAAGAAGGCCGTCCTCGCGTGAATGCAGCATTTGCATTCGCCGTGCTTGGTTCGCTCATGATTCTTGCTGGGGTTGCAGGCAGTTTCGTCCAGCACATCGAATCCGCAAACATCGTCACCACATCATTTGGTGAAGGTGTAACGGCGTATCTCGTGTACGGCAGTGTTCTGTGCGCATTGGGAGCACTCACGCACTGGGCACCGAAGTTGTGGGGCGTTGTTCTCGACGACAAGAAAGTGTTGGGCCTTGCAGGACTTGGTCTTATCGGAACAGTTCTTGCAGCGTTGCCGCTGTACATCGCTGGCTTCTCGAAGCAACCCGCTCACGCAGTGTTTGGTTTTGACTACGACGGTCCTGTCGCATTGTGGAACCTTCTTGCAGGTGCTGGTGCAGCCCTTGTTGCTCTCGTCGTTCTCGCATTTGTCGGCTTGCTGGTTCAGGCAGTTCGCGCAGGGGCAGGCGCAACCGACGATCCGTGGGATGCGCACACGCTTGAGTGGTCGGTGCCATCACCAGCACCACTCAACAACTTTGCTGCTCTTGCAACAGTGCACTCAAGTGAGCCACTTCTCGACGCAAAGCCTTCACAGGAGGTACCGGCATGAGCCTCGCATTGCCCGCTGCACCACAGCAGTCATCTCGTCGTCAACTTCTTGTCTCCACAGCACTCGTTGCTGCCGGTGCTGCAATGTTGATTGCCGGAATGCTTGCAATGTGGATGAAGTTCCGCGCAGGGTCGCCAACACGCGAATCAAGCGACGGACTTCGCATCATTAAAGACTGGATGCCAGAGTCCATCACCATTCCAGAAGTTGCGGCCAACACAATGTTTGCAACGTTCCCATTCGCTGCGCTCATGGCTCAGTGGGCGGTGTATTCAGCAAAGCGCCGTGACGGCGGACATCGTTCGCTCGCACTCGTCATAACGTTCGGTTTGGGCATCGCAATTGTGAACGCTCAAATTGCTATCTATTTGCAAATGGAACTGGGCCTTGCCGAAGGCGCATTCCAAACTCTCTTCTATGCAATTACCGGAACAATGATGTTCCTTGTGATTACTGGCATGGCGTTCACTGCGGTGACGTTCTTTCGTTCTATTGGTGGGCGCGATGATGACCAACAAGTTGTCTCGGCTCACGCGTTGTATTGGTACTTTCTCACCGCGGCATTCACCGCTGTGTGGTTCTTCGTGTACGTGCAGAAGTAGGGAAACATGTTTACTCCAGGTTCCAAATACTTTCTTGGCCTCACCGGCTTGTCGTTGGTGTCGGCAGTTCTGTACACCATCTTTGTTAACCCATCCGACATCGGTGCGGTCGCGCTCTTTGGTCTTTTGCTTGCTGGTGCGTTAGTTGCAGGATTCTCGCTCTTCACGCGAGATGGCGATGCAGAGACTGAAGCCGAAGCAGTGGAAGCTGCGGCATACGCTCCAACACCATCGTTCTGGCCAATCGTGTTCGCACTTGGTGCAGCGGTTGTTTTGCTCGGCGTAGCAACACACCCCATTGTGTTTGTTCTCGGTATCGCTGTTCTTGTGGGTGGCGGCGTTGAGTGGACCATTCAAGATTGGGCCGAACGTGCGTCCGCCGACGCTGAGTTCAACGACTTAGTACGTCACCGTGCTATTGGCGCACTCGATTACCCAGGGCTTGCAGCAGTTGGTCTTGGTGTTATTGCGTACTTTTTCTCACGCATCATGCTTGCCGCATCAAAAGACGGTGCATCAGTCATCTTCATTGTTGTGGCAACAGCAATCATGGTGTTTGCATTCTTGGTGGCCACAAAGCCAACGTTGCGTGGCAAGAGTGTTGCACTTGTTGTTACCGCCGGAGCTTTGCTGCTTGCAGTAGCCGGTGTAGCCACAGCTATTTCTGGTGAGAGAAGCGAGCTTGTCGAGTACGCCGAGGCCGATCACTATTCCAAGACACATCGTGAATGTGGCGAAGAAGAAGGTAAGTACTACGACCACGAAGCGAACAACACTGTGTCGTTGCGCTCCGCAGTTCTTGCCACCGTGTTTGTAGAGGACGGAAAAATTCGCGCCCAAATGATTGGTCTCGAGAAAGACGTCGACACCATCACGGTCCCACGCTCAAACGCCACCAACATCTTGTTCCGCAACTTGGATGAAGAAGATCATCGCCTTGTTGTCAATCTTGGAAAAGCTGTGAATGACGAGACCGGCAAAGAAGAAGAACTGGGCACTTGTACTCAACTTGCTGGCAAGAACCAGGAACAAGTTCTCACCCTCAATATCAAGAAGCCATCTAGCGAAGAACAGGGCTACTCGTTCACGGTTCCTGGCGCAGAGGGCGAAATTAAGGTGGTAGTGCCGTGAGCCACATCGACCCAGTCCTGACAAAAGAGAAGGCAATAGATACCGTGACACCCGTGAAGTCCTCGCGCCGTCGTATCGTCACCGCCCTAGCGGGAGTGTCTGCAACAGTGTTCCTCACTGGTTGCGCCACTAACGCACCTCAAGACACGTTTGTTCCGAAGGGACCAAACGCAAAGATCATCGATGATCTCAACATGATTGTGTTCCCCATTGCAGGAGTCGTCGGAGTCATTGTTCTTGCTCTTGCCACATACATCTTCATGAAGTTCCGCGATAAGGGTCAGGCAATTCCTGCTCAGTCGCACGGCAAGCCGTATGTAGAAATCACTCTCACAATTGTTCCCGCTCTCATCCTTACGGTCGTTGGTGTCTTTACATTCCGCGGCATTTTCGATCTTGCAGAAACAAAAGACACCGAACTCATCATCAACGTCACTGGACAGCAGTGGTGGTGGGAGTACGACTATCCAGTACAAGCAGACCAAGGAATCTCTCAGCCCATCATCAGCTCGGGCCAATTGGTTATTCCTGTTGGGACAAAGGTGTTGTTGCGCGAAACAAGCCGCGACGTCATCCACTCATACTGGATTCCAGCACTAAACGGTAAGAAAGACGCCGTACCTGGTCGTATTCACTTGCTGCGTCTAGAGGCAGACGAGCCAGGCATCTACGCAGGACAATGCACAGAATTCTGCGGCTTGTCTCACGCCAACATGCGTATGGAAGCGGTCGCGTTGTCGAAGGAAGACTTTGCGAAGTGGGTTGCTGGTCAGCAGAAGGCCTACACCGCTCCAGCAGCCGGAACACTTGCGGCAGAAGGTGAAACCACTTTCATCAACCAGTGCTCACGTTGTCACCAGGTCAACGGAATTAAAGATGCAAATGGCAAGCCCATCATCTCGGCTCCAGACGAGAACGTGTATTCCGGCGCAGCGCCCAATTTGTCTCACCTCATGTCTCGCAACACATTTGCGGGCGCAATGTTTGACCTTGTCAATGAAGAGTGTCGTGCAGATGTATGGAATGCGAAGTCTGAAGAGTTCGGTGCGAAGTACTTGGCCGGCGTTTCGGAAGATTGCCTGAATGAAAAAGATCTTCGTGCATGGTTGCGAAACGCGCCAGCCATGAAGCCCATGTATGCGGACCCCAGCAACCTTGAAAAGTCGAATGGGTTGTACCGCGGAATGCCGAACCTTGGTCTTACCGAGGATGACATTGACAAGCTCGTTGCCTACCTATTGACGCTGAAGTAATCGGAGAACATCATGGCGATTATTGAACGACCCGGCTCAGACACCACACCAGCAGTGGTGACTGCCAGCCAATCACTTGGTGCCGTAAAGCGCCCAGTGGAAACAAAGGGCTGGAAGGAATGGCTCTTTACTGTTGACCATAAGAAGATCGGAATCATGTACGGCGTTGTCGCGATGTTCTTCTTCATTGTCGGCGGCGTTGAAGCACTTCTCATTCGTCTTCAGTTGGCGGCACCAAATGGCACCATTCTTAGTGCCGACCAATACAACCAAATGTTCACCATGCACGGCACAACAATGGTGTTCTTGTTCGCTATGCCAATGGCAGCAGCATTTGCTAACTACTTCTTGCCATTGCAAATTGGCGCACGTGACGTTGCGTTCCCACGTTTGAACGCATTGTCTCTGTGGTTGCTCATCGTTGGCGGACTCGTTCTGAACGCGTCATGGTTCCTTGGTGGAGCAGCCGACGGTGGTTGGTTTATGTATGCGCCAAACTCAGGCCCAGTGTTCTCGCCAAGCAATGGCGTTGACTACTGGATTCTTGGTTTACAGATTGCCGGTGTTGCATCACTTATTGGCTCTATCAACCTCATTGTCACTGTGTTGAACATGCGCGCACCAGGCATGAGCCTGATGAAGATGCCTGTTTTCACATGGATGATTCTTGTGGTGCAGTTCTTGCTGGTGTTCTCACTTCCCGTCATCACCGTTGCGCTTGTACTTCTCATGTTCCAGCGTTCGTATGGAGCAACGTTCTTCGACGTTTCACAAGGCGCCGACCCCCTTCTGTGGCAGCACTTGTTCTGGATCTTTGGTCACCCAGAGGTGTACGTGTTGATCTTGCCGGCCTTCGGCATCATCTCAGAGGTACTCCCAACATTCTCGCGTAAGCCATTGTTCGGCTATCCGTTCGTTGTTTTCTCTGGTGCATCAATCGGACTTGTCGGATTCGGCGTGTGGGCTCACCACATGTTCGCGGCTGGTCTTGGGCCAGTGTCGGTTGCAGTGTTCTCCGTTGCAACGATGGCAATTGCAATTCCCACCGGTGTGAAAATCTTCAACTGGTTGCTCACAATGTGGGGCGGCAAAGTCTGGTACACCACCGCAATGAAGTTCGCCATCGGACTTGTCATGTTGTTCACTGTTGGTGGTTTGTCGGGTGTTACCCACTCTGTTGCACCGTCAGACACGCAGCAGACCGATACGTACTACATCGTTGCTCACTTCCATTACGTGTTGTTCGGTGGAATGGTGTTTGGCTTGTTCTCTGGTTTCTATTACTGGTGGCCAAAGGTGTTCGGCAAGATGCTGAACGAAAAACTGGGCTCCTGGAACTTCTGGCTGATGGTTATTGGTATGAACCTCACGTTCGGCCCCATGCACATTCTTGGTTTGCAAGGCCAGCCACGCCGTATGTATGTATGGACCGAAGCTCGTGCAGGTGAAGGAATGTTCAACCTTGCGTTCTGGAATTTGGTGGCATCAATCGGTTCGTTCATCTTGGCTGTCGGCGTTCTGGTCTTCCTTATCAACGTGGTGTACACCGCGCGTAAGGGCAAAGCATCACCCCTCGACCCATGGGATGCACGCACACTTGAGTGGCTCACCACTAGCCCACCGAAGGCGCATAACTTTGACCGCATTCCTGTGGTTCATCACCTCGACGAGTTCTTCCATCGCAAGTATGAGGAAGACACCGCTACGCACACCATGAAAAAGATTGCCGAAGGCGAAGACTTGGTGCGCGCAGAAGAAGAGGCTGCCGAGAAAGATATTCACCTTCCCGGTCCTTCGTATTGGCCACTTGTTCTCGCTATTGGTGTAGGAATTTTGGGTATGGGCGTCGTTTACGGAGTGCCCATCATGGTTCTCGGTGGCGCCATTGTGTTGTTTGCTTCCTATGGCTGGGTTCTTGAACCCTCAGTTGCAGAAGACATCGATTTTGATCCGCCGTCAACTGACGGTTCCACGAAGGAGATTGCTCCCCTTGGCTGAGACAGCAACCCACACCGCCGACCACGCGTCGGATCACGGCCATCATTCGTCCACTGGTTTGTCCAACAACAAGTTGGCAATGTGGCTCTTCCTCGGATCTGAATGTCTGCTTTTCGGTGGACTCATTTCCACGTACATGCTGTACCGCGGGCGCGTGTCCGACGGTCCGCACCCATCACAGATCTACGACATCCCGTTCACATCGGTCAGCAGCTTTGTGTTGTTGATGTCATCGTTGACCATGGTGCTTGCTGTTACGGCAGCACAGCGCAAGGACGATCGCCGTACCAACTTGTGGCTCACCGTTACAGCGGTGCTTGGTGCAACGTTCGTGGGTGGCCAGGTGTATGAATTCACCACGTTCATCCGTGAAGGCCTTGGCTTCACTACCAGCCTTTTTGGTTCTAGCTTCTACTCACTCACAGGTTTCCATGGCGTACACGTTTCCGTCGGTGTCATCATGTTGTTGTCCACTGTGGGCATCATCAAGAAGAACAAGATCACTGGAAACAAAGCCGAAGTAGTAGAACTCGTCGGTTTGTATTGGCACTTCGTCGACATTGTGTGGATCATCATCTTCACTCTCGTCTACCTCATTCCGGCATAGTCAAAAGGGGTCATCATGAGTGAAACAGCAGAACATCACGATCACGGCATGTCAGATGCCGGCTACATCAAGATTGCACTCATCCTTGCCGCCATCACGGCGCTAGAGGTTTCCACGTATTACGTCGATTTTGGTCCTCTGTTCATGCCATCGCTCATGATCATGATGGTCATCAAGTTCGTCATGGTGGTGTCGTACTTCATGCACTTGAAGTTCGATAACAAGATGTTTAGCTTCTTGTTTTACACAGGTCTGGCATTGGCGTTGTTCGTGTACATCACCGCCCTTGCCACCTTTAAGTTCTTCATCGCGTAAATAGAGAAAGCGGTTGTACGGTGTTTCTCGCCGGCATTAACCCAACAACAAATCCAGACCCATGGCGGTTTCAACTTCATATTGAGGTGTGGATTCTCATCGCAGGACTTGTTGCTGCGTGGCTATACACCGTTCGTGTATTGGGCCCCAAGGCAGCGCCCGCCGGTCAAGTAATGCCTAGGCGCCAAAAGCGCATGTTTATCTTGATGATCACCTTGCTGTGGTTGTCGAGCGACTGGCCCATGCATGACATCGCCGAGGAGTATTTGTACTCAGTGCACATGGTGCAACACCTCATTCTCACCTACATCGTTCCTCCTTTGGCGCTGTTATCCACACCAGAGTGGCTCTTCCGCCTGCTGATTGGAAACGGCAAGGTGTACAAGGTGGTGCACGCAATGACTCGCCCAGTGGTGGGAGTGGTTGTGTACAACCTCACGTTGCTGTTGACGCACACACCACAAATTGTTAACAGAAGTGCTGCGGGTGGCCCACTGCACTATTCAATTCACGTTCTGGTGGTTGTTACGTCGCTTATGTTTTGGACGCCAGTGTGTGGCCCCATTCGTGAATGGCGCATGAGCGACGGAGCCAAGATGATCTATCTGTTCGGTACTTCACTCATTCCCACCATTCCTGCGGGTTGGCTGACGTTTGCCGAAGGATCGGTCTACAACCATTACGACACCAATGTTCGTGTGGGTGGTATTTCAGTTCTCAGCGACCAACAAGCTGCTGGTGGAATCATGAAGTTGGGTGGCTCGGTGTATATGTGGGCGCTCATCATCTACATCTACTTCACACGATTTATGAGTGGATTCTTTGAAGATCAGTCGTATTCAAAAGGGTCAGCACTGCCCGATTCTGAAATTGTGGGTACCGACGCTCCGCTTATGTATTCCGAAGTGGAACAGGCTTTCGAACGGACTAAGCCAGCGCCAGAAACCCCGACTTCTTCATAATTAGAAAAAGAAATATTTTTCCATCCAGACATCTGAGCGCAGATTAGAACCTGGTGTTGTTGGCACGAAGTGAAGACATGGGTCGTGATGTATCTCACGTGCGAAAACGAAAAGATCTCGACTCGTCAAGGGCGAGTAAATTCGTGGCGTATGCGGTTTCCCAAAATTCTTGTTGTTGTCTGTCTTGCGGTATTAGTTCTTTCTAGTTGTGGTTCTGACACCAACGAAAACCAAACACTTCTCGTTCCTCAGGACTACTCAACAATTCAGGAAGCGGTGAATGCAGCAGATTCCGGTGACTTAATTCTTATTGCGCCCGGTGTTTATCGCGAAGCCGTCAAAGTTGACCAAGAACGAATTGTTATTCGCGGTCAGAATCGAAATGAAGTTGTCATTGATGGTAGCGATGAACTCATTAACGGTTTTGAGGTATCCGCGGATTCAGTCGCCATCGAGAATCTCACTGTCAAATCTTTCAGACAAAATGGAATCGTCTTTAGTGGTGCCCTGCGCGAGAGGGAAGGCGAATATGGAACATACGGTTCCGACTCAAACACACTGGACGGATATCGCGTTTCGTATGTCACCAGTTTCAATAACGGTCTGTATGGCATCTATGCATTCGCATCAAAGAATGGTCTGATAGAGCAGTCGTACGCCTCTGGGCATCCGGATTCGGGTCTCTATGTAGGGCAATGTCGCCCCTGCAATGTCGTTATTCGGCAGTCAATCGCAGAGAACAATGCAATTGGTTACTACGGCACAAATGCATCAGACAATGTATGGGTGGTGGAATCAATTTTTCGGGACAACAGATTGGGAATGACACCGAATTCTCAGGATGCTGAAATGTTGTCGCCACAAAAGGGTGCAACTATCGCAGCGAATCTGGTGGAGAACAATGACAATCCCAACGCTCCGCCCATTCCCAAAGGGTTCTTCGGCGGAGGAATAGTGATTGGCGGTGGGCTCTCAAATCTTGTCACCAAGAATGTTGTGCGCGGACACTCCTGGGCGGGAATTGCAATTATGTCTATTAGCGATGTTCTTCCAGCGGAAAACAAGGTTCTTGAGAATGACGCGAAAGATAATTCAACTGACTTGATCTTTATAGGCCGAGCCCAGGATGTGTTGGGGAACTGTTTCAAGGGGAACATGTTCTCATCGTCGACTCCAGCAAAGATTGAGCAAAGGCTGCCCTGTTCAGGCGCGGCCAGTCTTAACGAAGTTATTGAATACAAGCCGTTACCTGCTCCACCCACTGTTGATTACCGCACAGTCCCTGCACCACCATCACAAGCAAATATGCCTCAAGCGCTCACTGCACCAGTTCGAGTTCCCATAGGCGAACCCACGTATCCCTCGCTATCTGCCCTTGTCGTACCGACAGTTAAATGATTGAGGAAACCTTGTGAAAATACGCTCACTTGGAGTGGCCGCAGTATTTTTCAGTGTTCTTTCCCTGAGCGCATGTGGGGGAGCGAAACAAAGCACTGAACGGGCTCTTACTTCTGAGGAAGCATCAATACTGGCTGAGGTACTTTTCCGAAATTATGAAGCACAGGGCGCATCTTTTTACTTGGCGGCGCAAGCAGGCGACGGCGGTGGAACAATAACCGTAGAAGGCATCATCGACTGGAAAAATCATCAAGGTACTGCGCGTGTTTTTGGGGGTTCGCAGCCATACCCGGTTGAAGAAGTGTGGTGGAGTAGAGACTTTGTTGCCGAACGACGGCCGACATTTGATGAAGTAATGGCACAGGTATTGCCAACCGTGAATAGTCCAGTTCTCGTACGAAAACCAGATGCCGTCAAGCGACGGCTAGATCAGATCTTGGCGATTGTGACGGGATTATCTTCACAAACGCCCGATAATGCCCAACTTCTCTTACAGATGGAAGGCTCGGCATTCATTCGTACTGATGAACTACGTAATCGACAAGCAATAGTTCTTCGTTATGGGAAACGAACAGTCTTCTGGTTAGACAAAGAAACTAAGACTCTTCTTCGATTTGAAGGTAATAATTCAACAAATCAATATCCAGTTGTTGTCGACTTCTTGGACTTTGGACGCAAAGTTGTTCAAGGACCACAGGCTTCGTCTTTGGTGAATATTGCCAATTATGGAGACCAGTTGGCGCTTGTTCCGCTAAGTCCATAAGTTCATGGTGAATGTTCTGCGATGCAAAAGATGAATTTCCGTATTGCTGAGATGCCCGATGATGCTGCAGTACAAGCGGTCGTTGCTCGTGCGTGCGTATCGCATTGGCGGCGTGATTTTCCACATGACACCGACCAGTGGTATCTCAACCTGTATGCCGAGTCGCTGCAAGCGCAGACCCTCCCCATTGTTCTTGTTGCTTACAACGGAGAAAAGGTTGTGGGCACCGCATCTCTGATTGCCGACGATGAACTTCCAGGTGCAACTGAACCCGGACCGTGGTTAGCGGCTGTGTTTGTCAACGAAGAACATAGACATGCGGGCGTCGGAACTGCCCTCGTGCATGAAATGATGAATCGTGCGCGCACTGTGAATATTCAGCGTCTGTACCTGTACACGGAGAATGCAGTTGCGTGGTACCAGGCGATGGGGTGGCGCACTCTTCGAATGGCTCGCCTTGCAGATCACAATGTCACAGTGATGTGTTGCGATCTGTGAATCGCACAGTGCATTAACTCCAACGGAAACGACGCGCCGCTACAAGAGGTGCGAGAACAGCCCACACTGACAGAACAATGGTGGGCGTCAAGAGTGCGCCAGAACCGTTGAGCGTAGACCTGAGGCCATCGGCCAATGCAGTAGAAGGCAGCCATTCTGCAACTGTGCTGAGAGGGCCAGGAAGAGAATCCCGCGAGATAATCATTCCACCCAACAACAAAAACAATAAATACAGCCCGTTTTGTGCGGCAAGGTTAATTTCAGCACGTAAACGTCCGGCCAGAAGTAATCCAATTCCCCCGAATGCCGCCGTACCAAGCAAAACAATGGGAAGTGCTAGTAGCCATGTGCTGCCTTGGGGCTGCCAACCCAACGCAACACCTAGCGACAACAGCACAACTGCTTGAAGAATCTCAATAACAAATACCGAGAGAACTTTGGCGACAACAAGTTGTGATCGAGTGAGTGGAGTTGCTCCGAGTCGCTTTAATACAAGATAGGAACGTTCAAAGCCGGTGGCAATTCCCATGCTGACCATTGCAGTGGACATGATGGCCACTGCATAGACACCAGGAACAAGAAAGTTCAGGGGATCACCGTTGCCACTGGGCAACACATCGACAGACCCGAAAAATGCCAACAGAATGACGGGAATGATAAGTGTGAGCAAGAGTTGTTCACCGTTGCGGAGAATGATGCGAAGTTCAGCACCTAACTGCAGCATGATTCGCTTCATGACCGACCACCTGTAAATCGGCGGTATGCGTCTTCCAAAGTTTCTTGCCCCATGTCAATACCAATGAGAGGTAACTGTTGCTCGGCAAGCCATTGTGTAATGCGCCCCACTAATCGTGGTGATGCTTCGGCCGCAATTTCGTACACGCCGTTTCCAAGATGATGAGCAGGACTGCCCGCAGCACCCCCAAGTAGAACTACGTCTATTGATTCTGAAGAAGTGAACCGCAAACGCTTTCGCACACCTAACAGCGAGGCAATTTCTCCACTTGCAACTACCTCGCCTTGTTTAAACAGAACAGCATGTGTGGCTACTTTTTCAGCTTCTGCCATGTCGTGCGATGCCAAAACAACTGTTGTGCCGCGCGCAGCAAGTTCGGCAATGATGTCACGAATGGTGTCTCGTCCATCAATGTCAACGCCAGATGTTGGTTCGTCAAGGAACGCCACGTCTGGTTGAGCGGCGAGCGCAAGTGCAAGCGACAGACGCTGTTGTTCTCCGCCAGACAATCTGCGCCACGTGCTTTTGGAGCGTTCGGTCAGGCCCACTCGTTCAAGAAGTTCTGTGGGATTGACCCCTTTGCCGTAGAGGGCACAGAAGTGTGCAATGACGTCTCGAACACGCACACTGGGGTACACGCCACCGCCTTGCAACATGACACCCATGCGCTGGGTGAGAGCGGCGTGTTCTTTTTGTGGGTCTAAGCCCAGAACACGAACGGTGCCAGCTGATTGACGGCGAAATCCCTCACACACTTCAATGGTGCTTGTCTTGCCTGCACCGTTGGGCCCAAGAATGACCGTGACACCGCCAGCGGGAGCGTGAAACGAGATGTTGTTGACCGCTATGAGAGAACCATAGGTAACGGTGAGATTCTCCACAACAACTGACACGCCTCTACCTTACGGATAATCCCCACGACCTAGGAAAGCAGGGCAAGGTAACCTTCATCTCTGTGATTGATGTCCGTCTCCTACGAACAAATCTTGATGGCGTCAAGGCTGCATTGGCTCGTCGCGGCAAACCCGAACTTGCGGCGCAAATCGACCAGGCTGTCACTCTCGATTCTCGCCTGCGGGATATCACCTCCGAGCGCGATGCATTGCGCGCCGAGGTGAATGACGTGTCCAAGCAGGTTGGGCTGTTGCGCCGTGACAAGAAAAATGACGAGGCCGAGGCACTCATGGAGCGCAGTCGAGCCTTGGGGGAGAAGGAGAAGGCTCTACAAGCCGAAGCCGATGCCCTTCAGGAAGATTTGCGTCAAGTTCTGTTACGCATTCCAAACCTTCCCCACGCCGATGCACCCGACGGAGCAGGTGATCACGAGAACCCGGTCATCAAGGGTCCTGTGAACATGCCAGCGTCTTTTGGTGATCATCAGCGAGTGCCGCACTGGGAGACCGCAGTGTCGCTCGGAATATTGGACAACGAACGCGCCACAAAAATTTCGGGTGCCATGTTCACTATGCAACGTGGCTTAGGTGCAACCTTGTCGCGTGCATTGTGTCAGTACGCACTCGACATGAATGCCGATGCGTTTGAAGAAATTCGTCCACCGTCGTTGGTGACAACGGCAACACTGACTGCAACTGGACAACTGCCAAAGTTTGCCGACGATGCATACGCAATTGAGCGCGACGATTTGTGGGCAATTCCTACTGCGGAAGTGCCGCTCACATCGTTGTATGCCGGTGAAGTTCTTGACGAGACGCAACTTCCTGCGCGGTTTATGGCATACAGCAGCTGTTACCGCCGCGAAGCAGGTTCTGCTGGTCGTGATACTCGTGGCATGTTGCGCGCACACGAGTTTGACAAAGTAGAAATTTTGGCGCTGGCTACACCAGAGCAATCTCCCGACTTGCTTGTGGAACTTCGTGATCGCGCCGAACGCCTTATTGCCGGTCTCGGACTTCCGTATCGCATTATTGAAATTTGCACGGGCGATATGGGAGGAAGTCATCATCGCAGTTTCGACCTAGAGGTGTATGCCCCTGGGTGCGACAACTGGCTTGAAGTGTCAAGCGTGAGTTGGTTTAGCGACTATCAAGCCCGCCGTGCCGATATTCGCTTCAAGCGAACAGGCCAAAAAGGAACAGAAATCGCCAACACACTGAACGGTTCAGCACTTGCAGTTCCACGTGTGTGGGCTGCCATCTGCGAAAATTTCCGTGAAGCAGATGGAAGTGTGCGCATTCCACAGGTGTTGTTGCCATACATGCGCGGCGCAACACACATTCGTCCGAAGGCGTAAGCAATGGGAATCGCTGACCGTCGTATTCAGTACGAAACAGCTGGCTTAGATGTTGATGATCTGTTGCCAAATCCCATTGATCTACTTCTTCGTTGGTATCACCAGGCAGAAGAGGCAGGTGCTGCTGAACCAAATGCAATGGTGGTATCCACACTGGATGAACAGGGCCATCCCGATGCACGGGTTGTATTAGCTCGTGGCATATCCACAGATGGCATCACATTCTTTACGAACCGCCAGAGCGCAAAGGGAATTCAAATTGCGCACAACAACAAGGCGGCAGCAACCTTTGCCTGGTTGCAATTGCACCGTTCAGTTCGTGTGCGGGGAACAATTGCTGTGGCGTCCGACCAAGCCAGTGATGAGTATTTCGCGTCTCGTCCTCGTTCATCACAAATTGGTGCATGGGCATCACCGCAATCGGAACCGTTGGGAACTCGTGAGGACCTCAACGATCGTGTTGAAGAAGTTGAAGAACGCTTTGCGGGAGTAGATGTTCCACGCCCACCTCATTGGGGTGGCTATGTGTTGTCTATTGATTCCATTGAGTTCTGGCAAGGTCGCCCCAGCAGACTTCACGATCGTTTTCGGTACACACTGAATGGTTCAGTGTGGCGAGCAGAACGTCTTGCTCCGTAAGGATCATCAATGACCACGTACGTGTCTCCACCCGATGTAGTCGCTCAGTTGTAATTAGCGAGTAGTTACTGCTCCCACGTAGTGGCGCATTCCACTAACGCGTCAATGAGAGATTCAGTATGTGGTGTAAGCCCTGGGCCTTCCCAGTCCCACCACAAAGGGCTTGAACCGCGAACGCGTGGTGGCAACTCAAGTTGAACACCTGCATGTTCCACCACATTGACGGGGTTGTCTTGATGCATTCCGCGCAAGTTCCCCGGAATGTCATCAAGTTCGTCAATAATGCGATACGCAGGGAGGTGTTTGCGCAACGAGTCTCCTAAATGGGATGCGAGTCGTCTATTACGACCACCTAGGAGAAGTGACGTGAAATAACCGGCGCGGCCAAAGCCATGCACCGTAATCACAATGTTGACGTGAGACAAAAATGCGTCGAGTAACGGAGATTGATCGGCCGTGACTTTGTGGGAGGGGATATGCCATTCAAGATTGTCTGGCAATTGAATGCCGTAGTACGAAGCCCCAACTCGTTCGGCTGCACGCGACGCCACGATGTCGGTCATCTCTTCAAGTGAGCCACCGTGAAACGCCATGAAACCAAAGGTTGACCGCAGGACGCACTCTTCCGATACGCCGTCGTAAGTCAGAAGGTCGGAGAGTTCCATTGTTTATGACCGCTGTTGGGTGGGTCGACGGATGAACCACAGCGCCAAAAGTATGACTGCCGCAAAGACAAGGCCAAGAGTGACGGCACCAAGGTCGTTGAGGAAATTCACAACTGACGACTGCAGAGAATCGACACGTCGAATAACGCCATCGCTACCGCGGTCGGTAATGGCGCCGTACCAGTACCACGTCAGGTAGAGGCCCGTTAACAACACAAAGAGTGCTGAGATGCGATCGAAAAATCGAAGACTCTTCTTGAGAACTTGCACTATTCCCACTTGAGCAAAAGCAAGCGCCACAGTAAGGGCGATGACAAGAGACGCCATTCCCAGGCCGTAGAGAACAATGCTGAAAACGCCAGAGACAAAACCGTGGCGACCAACAGAACCGAACACTGCAGACGTAACAAAACCAATGGTGCAGCCAATCGACGCCACGGCGTAAGCAATACCAAAGAGGAACATATTGCGCACTGTGCGTTCACGCTGAAGAGACACCTGTGGTTGGGCGATGCGTGGCTTTCTGCCGGTCAACATAAGAAGTCCCATCGCAACAAGACCAAGTCCAACCACAAACGCTAAGTATTTGGAGTTATCTCGTACTGCTGTGGTGAATGACTGAGTGATAATTCCAACAATGAGAAACAAGCCAACAAAACCTGATGAAACTGCTGACCCCACCATAAGGCCACGACGCAAAGTGGTCGCTCGTGTGGCAGATGGTTGAAGTTCCATTCCCAGGTAATACATGAGATAGGTAGGCAACAGAACAAATCCGCACGGGTTCACTGCCGACATGACGCCAAGAATGAAGTTGTACGCGAAGTCGCCTTCAAGTGCAATCACTGTGTTACTCCAAGGTCATTCTGAATTGAACTCTCAATATCTTGCGCTGTGAGTTCGCCAGCATGTGTCTTCACGATGTAGCCGTTGGCAGCGATGAAGAAAGTGGTGGGCATTGTGGTGACACCAGCTTCTGACAGTTGGTCTCCATCATCCAAGTAATTCGTGAACTTGATTCCGTATTTTTCTATGAATGCAGATGCCGATTCTTCGGTGTCATTCGGATTAATGCCTATGAAGTTGACGCGTGATCCGTACTTTGCAGCAGCAGCGGTGAGGGCTGGCATTTCGCGTTTACATGGCTCACATGTAGAGAACCAGAAATTCACCACCATGGGCTTTCCCATTGGAGTAATGGTGACGGCCGCACCAGACAACAAGTCGGTGACAGGGACAAATGAGAACTTCTTGCCCGTGTTGTTGGCATTTGTACCAATTCCTGGGGTCTGTTCGACCCCAGGAGTGGTGAGTTTGGCGTCAACGTCGTCGGAGGATCGGCTGAGGGCCCACCCCCCGACAACGCTGACAAGTAGCACAATGGACAGAACCGCAACAACGACCTTTTTTCGGTTCCGTCCCATGTGCTCAGGCTACGAGGTGACGCGGGATGGGTACCTCTTCGATGGCTGTGACGGACGCTGACTTCACGGGTGGACGGCCACGGGGGCGGCGCACGGACACCACGCGCCCCATCTCCAGCTCTTCTCCACCCCAGACGCCCCAGGGCTCCTCTCGGTCCAGAGCCCCTTGTAGGCAGTCACGGGCATCTGAACACTTGCCACAGATGGCCTTGGCGCGCTGAATATCGACCCATTCGTCAGAGAAGAACAGGTAGCTGAGAGTGCCGTTTCCGTCTGAGCAACGGCGTGAAGACAGGGGGAGGTCCATTTCCTGAACGTTTGCTCCGCCTGCTGCGATGTCAATCTTGGTGTACATATCGGTGTTTCCTTCTGGGTTGGATGGTGTTGGGTAAAACAAAAAGGCCGCTCGGGTTGTGAACCCGGCGGCCTCTGGCGAGATATTTTCTGAACGAACTAGTTCAGAACCCCACTGGGCCACCGGGTGAAACGCTTATTGGAATGCTTCACTGCCGGTGTAGACCACATTGAGAACGCACGAGTAGCCACCGTTGTTGCATAGGCAAACGCCACGGCCGCTGCCGTGGTTGCCATAAATGCGGTGGTGAACTCGTTACGCATATCGGGCACTATGAAACCACTCTGCGATGCCAGAATCAACCCAATTAATGAAACTCAATGTTTTCAAGGGTTTCAGCTCCGCGGATAGGGTGACCGCATGACATTTCGGCAGGCCTCGCTCTCGTTTGAAATGGCTCCCCGTGCAGGACATGGTCGTGAATTCACTGCCCGCCGCCGCGTGCGTCTCGGTGACGCCACCCCTAATGGCCGGTTGCGCCTTGATTCCATTGCTCGATACTTGCAAGACGTATCGAATGACGACACTCGTGATGCGCAGTGGAGTGATCCGCATTGGTGGGTGGTGCGTCGCACTGTCATAGATGTTCATGATTTCCCCGCCTACCTAGAAGAGATCATTCTCACCACGTGGTGTGGTGGTCTTGGCTCTCATTGGGCTGAACGCAGAACACAAATCACGGCACTTGACGGACGAGTGCTCGTTGACGCTGCAGCGTTATGGGTTCATGTAGACAAAGAATCACTGCAGCCCAGCCGAGTTCCCGATGACGTTGTTGAATTACTGTCCACGTCGTCAGGTGGGCGAAGTGTTGGTGCGCGGTTGTTGTTGCGCGCAAAAGACTTTGGAACATCTCACACAATTGTTCCAGAACCGTGGGCAATGCGGTTCACAGACTTTGATGCAGTGGGACACATGAACAACGCGGCGTATTGGGAGATTGTTGAAGAACAATTGGCAGCTCACCGCAATCTGCGAGCGCCATTGCGTGGTGTGGTGGAACATGTGATTCAGATTGAAGAAGGTCAAGAACCTGTTCGGTTTTCAGAACAACCATCTGAAGATCTTGCACTTCAACTATGCGTTAGCGACACAGTTCATGCAGCCATGTGGTGTGGTCGTATCAACTAATCACGCAAGACGTATTCAAAAGCATCGCCTGTATCGCGACGTTCAAAATCACCAAGCAAGCGAAGATGCTCAAGATGGGCAAACGCTTCGCTATCGGCCATTGACCCTTGTGCACGTGGCGAAAAGAGGTGAGTAGAAAACTCCATCACTGTTGCTGGACGCCCCAGCGTTGCACTGGTGTCACGAAGTTTCTGTAGTCGTTCCGCGTGATGGTCTTTAATAGCAGTGACGCGTTCACCCACATTGGTGAACGGAGTTCCATGAGCGGGAAGTGCAATGGAAATTTCATCGGAGAAGCGACCGATTTTGTCTAGCGAGTCGAAGAACAGAGTCAACGGGTCGCCATGACCAGTGAGTCCACTGATGTGTGGTGTGATGTTGGGAAGAACGTGGTCACCACTTAATAAAGTGCCTGTTTCTGGGTCGAAAAGGCACAAATGGTCGTGAGTATGGCCTGGTGTATGAACGGCCATCCAGTCACGCTTTGCAAACTTCATACGATCGGTTTCGCTTAACCGAATTGATGGGCGTGGAACACGCATCAACTTGGGGAACGCTCGCCCAATACGTAGTTTCACTTTTCGTTGCCATGGCATGTCCATGGCTGGTCCGCCCCACGGTGGAGAATCGAATGGGCTACGCATCATTAATGCAAGTTCTTCGGCGTCTACATCGGGGGGCTCTGTTGGGTCGTAGAACGTACGAAAGAGACGGTGAGTAATGACGTCTGCGCCCGACTCACTTCGCAGACGTTCCGCGCCGCCGTAGTGGTCGGGATGGCTATGCGTGACGATGACCGAATGCACTCGAGCAACAGGAACGCCTAGTTGTCCGAGTCTCTGAAGCACAGCGTTCCACGACTCTTTGGTGGGAAGACCGGGATCGACTACGGCAACACCACGTTCGTCTTCCATGACGTACATGTTCACGTGGCCAAGCCCTGTGATGTTGGCCGGCAACTGAGTGCGGTAGACGCCTGGAGCAACTTCAGCAATTTCGTCGGTTGCTTGCATTTGCTCCGACTTCAGTGGGCGTGGAGTTTCGGCACTCACTTCTTCTTCGTCTCGTCTGCAGTACGGAACACTTTGTCCCGATAGAACTTCAATTCAGCAACACTGTCGCGCACATCATCCATTGCGCGATGCGTGATGCCTTCACTTTTCGGACGCGCATGTTCTAGCCCTGGGTTCCAACGCTTCACCAGTTCTTTGACAGTGGAGACATCGACACAGCGGTAGTGCAACCAGTTTTCAATGTCTGGCATGTACTTATTGAGAAAAGCACGGTCTGTGCGAATGGAGTTTCCACACAGCGGGATCTTCATGGGTTCGGGGCTGTGCAGCTTGATGAAGTCAAGTGTTTGCTGCATGGCGTCCTCGTGAGTGACGGTGGATGTTTTAATGAGTTCTAAGAGCCCAGATGTTGTGTGCATGTTGGTGACGAAGTCGTCCATTTCAGCCAAGGCGTCATCGGGCTGAAAGATGACTAGGTCGGGCCCTTCGGCAACGATGTTGAGGTCGTCGTCGGTCACCAAAGTGGCTATTTCTACAATGACATGGCGGTCGGGGTCGAGACCTGTCATTTCTAGGTCCATCCAAATCAGCATGCCTTACCCCTCACTCATTCAAATCTAGTGGTGCACTTCGTGACCGTCAGGGTTGGCGTGGCAATCTGTCAACAGGTGAGGGGGCAGTAATGGAAACACTTGAAACAGGGCAAACAGATCTCATTGGTCGTATTGAAGGGAATGTCGCAATTCTCTCGTTCAATCGCCCAGAGGTTCGCAACGCTCTCTCCGAGGGCGTGTACGCAGGTTTTGAAGCAGCGCTACCAGTCATTGCGTCTCATCCCGATGTGCGCGTCGTCATGATTACGGGCGAAGGCGGGGCATTTTGTTCCGGTGGTGATGTGAAAGGAATGAACGCATCTCATAAGGGCAGTGGTGCAAGTGCACCGGTCAATGTTGAAGACCGCATTAACGGTCTTCGCCACAGGCAAAACCTTGTTAGCGCTGCACTTCGTAAATTGCCTCAGCCTGTGATTGCAGCGTTGCCTGGTGCCGCAGCTGGTGCAGGTTTGTCTATTGCTCTCGCAGCAGATATTCGTATTGCTGCCGAGCGCGCCATTGTGATGACTGCATTTGCAAATGTTGGTGCAAGTGGAGACTTTGGATCGTCGTGGTTTTTGCCGCGATTGTTGGGTGAAGCCAAAGCAAAAGAACTGCTGTTTACCTCTCCACGTTTAACAGCGCGTGAGGCAAAGGAGTTGGGAATTATCAATGTGGTACTTCCTGATGAGAATTTTGAAGTGTCTGCAGTGGAGTGGTGCCAATCGTTAGCGCAGCGTGCACCCATTGCACTTCGCTATATGAAAGAGAACATCAACAGAGCAGGCGATGTGTCTCTTCAGTCAGCTTTAGATGCTGAAGCCACAGCCATGGTGCGAACAATGTCTACTGCTGACCACCGCGAAGCAGCTGCAGCATTTGTAGAGAAGCGATCCCCGAATTTTACGGGCCACTAGTTCACGACGGTTCGCGCGGTAATCCCAGCGCGCGTTCTCCAATTGTGTTCTTCTGAATCTCGTCGGTGCCTCCACCGAGTGACATTCGCGGTGAATTCAAAATGTGATACATCCAGAACTCAGAATCTTTGTCACCCGAAACGTGCGCTGCTGCGCCAGACATAGAGATTTGCGCTGCAAGGGATGCAACAAAACGTGCTTGTTTAGTTCTCCAAAGTTTCCCCACACTTGGATGAACAGAACGTTGACCAAGCCAGCCCATTACTTTCTCGCCGGTGTACGCGCGTGCAAGATCTTGTCGAAGCAGTGGGTCAGTGTTCCGATTGGTGTCCATCGCTAAGTCAAAGAGATAGTGAAACGGAACAGCAGCAGAGCCAGACGCTTCACGTTTTTCATCTGCTCCAACTTTGCCCAAGGAGCTGCGCTCGTGAGCGAGTAGGCCGGTGGCAGCTCTCCACCCGTCATTGACTTCGCCAATGACCCAGTCACGTGGAACTCGCGCATTGGTGAAGAACACCTCGTTGAATTCCGCTTCGCCGGTCATTTGTCGAAGCGGGCGGACTTCTACGCCAGGTTGTTTCATTGGTACTAACAACATGGAGATTCCTCGGTTGCGAGGTTCGTCTCCAGTTCGTGCGAGAAGAACTCCCATCTCGCTGAGGTGTGCACCAGATGTCCACACCTTCTGACCGTTAACCACCCATTCGTCGCCATCAAGGACGGCAGTTGTACGCAAACTTGCGAGGTCGCTGCCGGCCTCTGGTTCTGAATACAACTGGCACCACACTTCCGCGGCACTGAGTGCTGCCGGAATGAAGCGCTTCTTTTGTTCTTCGGTACCGAATTGCAAAATGATGGGTACGGCCATATTGAGACCAATGCCCAGCGAACTTTCTTCTTTGGGAAGACGACCGTGTGCGAGTTCTTGAAAACGACGATTTGCGTGCGGTACGTCGGTGCGGCCGCCGTACTCTTCGGGAATTCCAAATCCCACCATTCGATGCGCCACCATCAGTTGGCGATAGGCCGATAACCGCGTTCTGTGGTTCGGGCCGGCGGCATCAAGGACTGCGGGAAGTGCCGCAAAGAATGCTTCGACGTCTTTTTCGAATTGGTCACCCACGTGCACGCCCCCTCGCATGTGTCTTTCACCTTAGGTCTTCACTACAGTCACTAACGCATGGCACACGCACCGGGAGCACGCCCGTTAGAGGGAATTCGCGTTCTCGATTTCACTCGCGTGCTGTCAGGTCCACACTGCACACGAATGTTGTCTGACTTGGGCGCAGAGGTCATCAAGGTAGAGCCGCCTGAAGGTGACCTCACCCGTTTTGCATTTCCGCGCGTGGGGTCTATGTCCACATACTTCGCTCAACAGAACATTGGGAAAAAGAACATCTCCATGGACCTGAAGGCTCCAGAAGCTGTGGAACTGGTGAAGGCACTCATTCGAGAATGCGATGTGGTGGTGGAAAATTACCGCGGTGGGGTGATGGACAAGTTGGGTTTGGGCTGGTCCGTGGTGTCACACGTAAACCCACGCCTTATCTATGCAGCCATCAGTGGATACGGAAACACTGGACCGTGGAGCCATAGGCGTGCATACGCCACTGTGGTGAACGCAGAAACAGGAATGACGGGATTGCAAGCACGAGCTCGTGGGGGCGATGCAACAAATGACCCACATAGTCATGCCGATGTGTACACCGGAATGGAATGCGCTGCTGCAGTCTTGGCGGCCTTATTTCAGCGTGAACGCACGGGTGAAGGTCAATACATAGATGTGTCAATGGCTCAAACCATGTTGTATGTGAACGAGCACGTTCAAAATGAATTATTTGAACGCGAAGTTCCAACTAATCAAATTCGTTCGTTCCAACCTGGCGATTACCCAATTTTGCAAACCGGAGACGGCACGTACGTTGTTGTCAGTGGGCATCCTGCAGAACGCGGAACATTTGACTTGTTTGTATCTGCAATGAAGCGACCAGAGTTGCTGAATGATCCTCGGTTCACCGATGTTGAATTGCGACTGCACAATTTTGATGCGCTTCGCGACATTATTCGCGAATGGGCACTTTCAGTTCACACGGCTCAAGAAATTGAAGACGTCATGGCAGAAGCGGGACTTGCTATGGGAGTTATGCGCACCATGCCAGAGATTGCCGCAACGGATTGGGCCGCCGACAGAAATGTCATTGTGAACGCCGATGACAGATCTGGTTCCACATTTCGAGTTCCTAATTCACCGTGGGTGTTTTCTGGCTCCGACACATCTACGCAAGGAATTCCAAAGTTTCGCGGCGAAGACAACGAAGAAGTGCTGACTACATTGGCAGGGTTAACACCAGAACAAGTGAGAGATCTCACCGAACGAGGCGTTCTGTCTATTCGTCTGCCACGCGCGTAAGACGAACTAACGGCCAGAATGTCCGAAGCCACCGCCACGGTTGTTTTCGTCGAGTGCGTCAACTTCTACCCACGTCACATCTTCAACTTTTTGAATGACAAGTTGTGCAATGCGGTCACCGCGGTACACGTGATAGGGGCGAGCAGAGTCGGTGTTCAGCAAAACAACTTTTAGTTCGCCGCGATAATGCGAATCGATCAGCCCTGGTGCATTCACCACACTGATTCCGTGGTTCAGGGCGAGTCCGCTACGGGGAAGAACAAAGCCGGCATATCCGAGGGGGATTGCAATGGCAATACCAGTGGGCATAAGCGCGCGGCCACCGTTTGGTGCCAAAACAATGTCTTCTCGCGCGTAGAGGTCTACACCTGCGTCGCCGGCGTGGGCTTGCGTGGGGAGTGGAAGTAGTGGGTCTAGTCGCTGAACGGAAATGTCAGGCATGGTGTCACCCTAGGGCTGTGGTGATGGCGGAGACAATTGCTGCGTAATTACAGCAGTAATTCGGCGTACGTTTCCAGAACTTGTGCTGGTCCGCCAACAAGGAAATTGGTGATACAAGTTTCGCGCCACTTTGCCGCTTCTTCTTTGATCTTTGCCGGAGGACCCACTAACGCAACATCTTCCACCATTGCTAATGGAATTGCTGCGGCAGCTTCTGCTTTCTTTCCGGCCAGATAGAGATCTTGCACTTTTAACGCAACATCTTCGTATCCCATGCGAGCAAATACTTCGAAGTGGAAGTTTGCTCCCCGTGCACCCATACCGCCTGCGTACAGCGCAAGAAATGGTCGCACCATGTCTGCACATTTCTCAACATCGTCACCTGGAACAACTGTGAGAACAGCGGCAACTTCGAATCGGTCTGCCTTGTTTGCTTCGCCACTCTTGGCAAAGCCCTCGTTCAAACATTGGCGGTAATACGCATCTTCTTTCGGACTAAAGAACAGCGGCAACCATCCGTCGCAAATTTCTGCCGAGAGCGCAACATTCTTTGGGCCCTCGGCACCAAGGAAGATGGGAATCTCTGTACGGCGTGGGTGAATAGTGCTCTTTAATGGTTTGCCGAGTCCGGTTCCACCTTTGTAGGGCATGTCGTAAAACTCACCGTGATAATCAATTGGTTCTCGACGAGCAATAATCTGTCGCACAATGTCGACGTATTCGCGTGTTCGTGCAAGTGGTTTTGGATATGGCTGTCCGTACCATCCTTCAACAACTTGCGGCCCCGATGCTCCGAGTCCAAGAATGAAACGACCATCACTTAAGTGATCAAGGGTCATCGCAGCCATCGCAGTTGCTGCTGGAGTTCGCGCGCTCATCTGAACAATTGATGTTCCGAGACGAACCTTTTCTGTGTGTGCACCCCACCACGCCAATGGTGTGATGGCATCGCTTCCGTATGCCTCTGCAGTCCACACACTGGTGTAGCCAAGTCGTTCGGCTTCTTTGATTGCTTCCAGCGCGCCCTGTGGCGGGCCACTTCCCCAATAGCCAGTGTTGTATCCGAGAGTGACCGAGTTATTTGCCATGTAGGAACTTTAACTCTGAAAGAGCCGGATCTATTTGTTGTACAGAGGAGATGAGTCCTTCAACAATCTGGTCATCATGGTGAGACTGGCGACAGGTTCAGAGTTAGGTTTTCCTGCCTCGCGTGCCTCGGTTGTGAACCACAGCACTTCGGTCTTTGGTGAATCGGAGACATCGAGAACACGACCAGTCACGGTGTAGTCAACATCCAACATGAGTGGACCGTTGTGATGTCGAATTTCTATGGCTCCGTAGAGACCAACGAATTCACCACATTCTTTTTCAATTGTTTCAGTCATACCGGCAACAAGAAGTCGACACGAAGTAAGCGGAGAGCAGATTGGTCCACCCCACGGTGAATCCTTCACGTACCAGTCAAGTGGAGCAGTCATAATGCCCTGCGAGTGTCGCCGAACCTGGTCGGCACCTTGCGCCTTACGAGTGATTGTTTCAAGCTGCCGACCTGAATGTGCGTGACGCAGCATTTTCAAAGTGGATGCATCAACTGGTCGTCGATCGCGTGAATACAAAGCAGTGGGTGTTGAAGTAGTGCCCACACTTGCCGTGCCTTCAGCAACAGTGATTCCTTCGGGTGTCTGCATTCGAGCCACAACTTGTGCATTGTGAAGTGGTGTTGCAGAAGAACCGATATCTAGCGTTGCTTCAACTGGTTCTGCGTCGGCGGTTGCGTGCATGAAGTACATGCTGAGGGTTCCCGTTTCACACCATTGCTGACCAAATGCGGAGACCAAAATTCCGCCGAATTGTTCTAGATGAATATCACCAGCAACGGTTCCGGCACGGAACCCCAACTCGGTTGCAGTTTCGTCGTCGTGAATACTGCCTTTGGCTGTAATTGAGAGATTTCGTGGATGGCAGATGCCTGTGGAGATGATGGTCATGTCAATTCTTTGGAACGTCTTTGAATGGAGTTTTGGGGTCGGTTTGCGCGTCTTTTGGCAAACCTAAACTTTTTTCGCCGATGATGTTGCGTTGCACTTCGTCACTTCCACCGGCAATAGATGCTGACGGCATGGAAAGGAAAAAGTGCTGCACCTTTCCTTCAACCGGCAGGTCATCGCCTGTGAGCATCCCTTCAGCACCTAGCAGTTCCATTCCCAAGTCACGCGAAATACGTAAGCCGTTTGTCCAATGCAATTTCATGGTGGACGCTTCAGCACCGGGTGATTCGCCCTTTTTCATGGTTGATGCAATTCGCTCGTGGGTCATTTCAGCAATGCGTTCATTGGTGTAGAGACTGACCATCTTCTGTTTTTGAATCTCATTGATTCCTGCCGTAACAGGGATGGTTCGCAAAGTGGAAAGAAGCCCGCCATATTCATCGGGATGAGATCGACTGGCTTTCACGTATTCGAGGAGTTCTCCCACAGGGCGATCGAGAAATCCGGCCTGCTTGCCTGCAGGAACACGAACACCGCCAAAGGCACCCTCGGACAAGCCGCTGCGTTCAAAGCCCAAAGTAGCCGCGGTAACTGCCCAACCATTGTTGATGTCAGAGACTCGATCTGCATCGCTGACACGAGCATCGCTAAAGAACACCTCGTTAAAGTGCGCTGCGCCGTTCATTTGCTTGATTGGTCGAATTTCTACGCCGGGCTGTTCTAAGTCAATGATGAAGTAGGTGAGCCCTTTGTGTTTTGGTTGATCAAAGTCGTTACGTGCAACCAACATTCCTCGTGTTGAGTGCAACGCGCCAGATGTCCACACTTTCTGACCGTTAATGACCCATTCGTCGCCGTCACGTTCTGCTCTGCATGTAACGCTGGCAAGGTCTGAGCCTGCGCCCGGTTCACTGAATAACTGACACCACCCCTCTACACCTGTGGCGAGTGAAGGCAGCCAACGCTGTTTTTGTTCCTCGGTGCCGAAGGTCATTGTGACGGGTGCACCCATCAGCACACCAAGTCCAGAGGGAGCTCCGATAACTGCTGCATCGGCAAAGGCACGAGCAATCTCATTTTGGTCTTCTTTGGTTGCGTCTTGTCCGAACCATGCGGACGGCCATCGAGGAAATGACAATCGAGCATCGTTCATGAGTTGCCACCATTGGCGCAGCGTGAGGGAATCGTTCCAGTTCTCCTCAAGCCAGTGACGAGTTGACTGATACATCAGCTGAGCGCCACTCCGAGGTGTCGCAGCGCCATAGCTGAATAGACAGCAGTTCCGCGACGCATGTAGTCCTCTGCATAAATGGCGCGGTTGCTGTGGTTAGGGGCTGCTTTCATAATGTCCATACCTTCGGGCATGAGACCCAAGAACATCATTGATCCGGGAACGCGATTCAAGACGTAACTGAAGTCTTCTGCACCCATGACGGGGTTGTCCATGATGCGCACATTGCGATCGCCGCTGACCGCGGTGGAGACATCTGCGGCAAACGATGCAAAATCGTGGTCGTTGACTGTTACGTCATATCCAAGATTGACTTCAACATCTGCGTCCATTCCGTGTGCGGCAACAATGCCTTCAGCCACGCGACGCACACCATCATGAATGAGTGATCGTGTACGTTCGCTGACAGCTCGAATTGTTCCGTTTATGAATGCGGTCTCTGGAATGACATTGCTTGCTGTTCCTGTATGAATTTGCGTCACAGTAAGTACGCCGGGGTCAAACACATCTATTCGACGGGTAACAAGTGTTTGTAATGCCTGAACTATTTCACAGGCAACAGGAACTGGATCCAAGGTGAAGTGTGGTGCGCTTCCGTGACCACCTTTTCCTTTAATAGTGATGTTAAAAAAATCGCTTGACGCCATCATGGTGCCGCCCTTGATTCCAAGGAATCCACCGGGAATGTTTGATGCTGCGTGAATTGCGAACGCGCCTGTCACTGGCGATTCGGTGCCAACGTCTAACAAACCTTCGTTCAGCATTTCGCTAGCGCCGTTGTACCCCTCTTCGCCTGGTTGAAACATGAACAGCACACGACCGGGAATATCTGCTTTGCGTGACGACAAAATCTTTGCGGCTCCCATCAACATTGCGGTGTGTGTGTCGTGACCACATGCATGCATGATGTTTTCAACTCGTGACTTGAACGCCACATCGGTGTCTTCTGGCATGGGAAGAGCATCCATGTCGGCGCGCAGCAACACAGTTGGTCCAGGCTTGTCGCCAGTGAGCATGGCTGCAATTCCGCTCGTTGTCTCGTGAAGTGTGATGTCTAATGGCAGACCTTCAAGTGACTGCAGGACACGATCACGCGTGCGTGGTAGATGATTACTAATTTCAGGCCATTCGTGAAGATCGCGACGCAAGGTGACCATGTCGTCGAACACATCGTTTGCTTGTTCCAACAGACCTACTGGGTTGCCGTGTTGATCTCGCGCGGCATCGGTGGTCAATGTGTTTTTGCTCATACCTAATGGTAGGCAGAAGTGAATGGCTCAGTCGGTGGCTCATCCAGAGAACTCACCCCTAGAAATGGTGGAAGAAGTAGATCGAGATGGTCGTGTCCTGCAATTGGTGACTCGCCAGCAGATGCGTCAGCATGTCCTTCGTCATCGCGCGGTGTTTATTGCTGTGGTCTCCAGCAGCAATCAGGTGCTTGTTCATCAGCGTTCCCTCTCAAAGGACATCTGGCCAGGGTGGTGGGACATTGCTGTGGGTGGGGTGATGGCACCGGGTGAAGCCAGTCGCGATGCAGCCGAACGCGAGCTGGCCGAAGAGGTAGGGCTGACAGGTGTGAGCGTGCAGCTCTTGGGCAGTGGGGCCTATGACGATTCCAATGTGAAACTGGTGGCAGACGCCTATGTGTGCTTCTCCGATGGGCCTTTCATATTTAGCGATGGGGAAGTGGTTGCCACAGAGTGGGTGCCGCTGAGCGAGCTGATGGGGTGGCTACGCACCCACCAGGTATTGCCAGACAGCGTGGCGCTGGTTCTTCCCCGCCTTCCCATGGGGCGCTAGCCCACCTGAGCCATAGGCTTCGTGGGGTGATCAAGGTTGAGTTCACTATCGAGCCGTTTGAGGAAGGCGACCCACCGCAACGGGTTACCCGCGCGGTGGCGGCCGTAGAGGCCCTTGGCGTTCCCGTTGAAATTGGGGTGTTCGGCTCGTCGTTTACAACGTCTGCTAGCCAAGTGGGTGAAGCGTTGAATGCCCTGGTCACTGCTGCATATGAACTGGGCGCTACGCACATCACTATTGACACGGAAGTGGTGGGATAACGGTGTTTATCCAACACCCGTTACTGACTGCGGTAAAGCCCATCCTCGATGCGGTGGGTGCACAGCTCATTTCCGTCGACGATGCTCGCATTAGCGACATGGCCTTGGAATGGGAAGGCGAGATTATTGCTGCGGTTCGTTTGCCAAAGTTGTATGGCGCACTTGACCGGCTTATAGAACAAGTGGAAAAAGAACTCGGCTGCCCACTTCCAAATTTGTCGCGACACGAAAAGCAACTTGCAGTGAAGTTATTAGATCAACGCGGTGCTTTTATTCTTCGTCGTGCAGTGGAAGATGTTGCCGACGCAATGGGTGTATCTCGCATCACGGTGTACAACTATTTGAACGCACTGCACCGCTAAGTAGTACGACCCGCTGACAGACCCCTCTGTCAGAATGACCGGATGGAATCTCTCGTAATTGGGCTATTTGTTGTTTTGATTGCCGTGATGGGTGGCGGCATTGTTTTTCTGCAGAGGAACATGAAGCAGACGTCGGCTCCAGTCTCTCCAAGCGTGGTTGCTGCCCCAGTGGATATTGCTCCAATTGTTGAGGCCGTCAAAGCGGCTCTAGATGTGAATGCCATCAGTACTGGTGTGCAAGGTGCAGTCGAGTCAAAGATTCGAGAAGTTGCTGCTGATGTTTTGACAAAGGCAAATGAATCGGCCGGCCAACAAGCCGATGAACGTTTGAACGCTCAACGGGATGCGCTTGAAGCACAAACAAAAAACCTCTTGCAACCATTTGAACAAAAGATTGCGACATTGGGTAAAGAAGTTGAAAAGTTGCATACCCACAACACCGAGAAGTTCGGCAATGTTGACGAAGCTGTCAAAGGTCTGGCCACACAAACACAAGCTTTGCGAAACGTGCTGTCTAGTGCTCAGGGCCGAGGCAACTGGGGCGAGCGAATGTTGGAAGACATCTTGTCTCACGCCGGATTTGAACGTGGAATCAACTACGAAAAGCAAGAAATTCTTGGCGACGGTGGAAAGCCTGACTACAGCTTCTATCTGCCACCAGACCGTGTGTTGTACCTCGACTCCAAATTCCCGGTTGACAACTATCTCAAGTATTTCGAAGCGTCAGATGAAAATTCACGCAACATGTATCGCGATCAGTTTTTGAAGAACGTTGAAGACCGTGTGAAAGAGCTTGAACGACGCGATTATGTCTCGCAGTCAAATCGCAATGCGCTGGATTATGTACTGCTCTTTATTCCAAATGAGAGCGTCATCGGATTCATTCAGCAACACAAGCCCACATTGATTGACTCGGCCTTGAGCAAGAAAGTTGTTCTGTGCTCTCCGTTGACGTTGTATGCATTCTTGGGGGTTGTACGACAAGCAACCGACAGTTTTCATATGGAACAAAACGCAAAGGAAATTCTCGGTCTGTTGACTGGTTTCAGCAAAGCATGGACTCAGTACGTCAAATACCTCACCGAGATCTCAAAGCACTTCGACAACATTCAGAAAAAATTGAAGGCCGTTACAACTGGTCGCGTGATGTCCAACCTACGCAAGCCAATTCGTGAAATCGACGAGCTCACCAAGGCACAAGGCGTGTTGGCATCAGATGAAACGCTGCTTTCTGTGCAGGAGGCGTTCAAGGAAATTGAGCAAGCTGAATCTGAGCTCGACGACAGCGCCGAGGACTGATTTCGAACTAGAGACGGCGCAACTGCACGTCAGTCACGCGGTGATCTGCACCTTTATGCACTAATAAAGATGCACGTGACTTGGTTGGTTCAATATTCTCCACCAGGTTCTTACCGTTGATCTCACGCCAGATAGCTCGTGCTGTAGCAACGGCCTCTTCATCCGAGAGATGTGCATAGTTTTGGAAAAAGCTGTTGGGGTCACGGAACACTGTTTCGCGCAACGTTTGGAACCGCTCTATGTACCACTGCTCAATATGTTCTTCGTCTGCATCAATGTAGATAGAGAAGTCAAAGTAGTCGGACACGAACTCATTTGATTCGCTGCCAACTTGCAGAACATTCAAACCCTCAAGAATCAGAATGTCGGGTTGGCACACAGAGATGTTCTCGCCATCAACAATGTCGTACACCACATGGCTGTACACCGGTGCGGTTACTTCGGCGGTTCCGCTCTTCAGGTCACGAAGGAATTTCAACAATGCTTTGGTGTCGTAGCTTTCTGGAAAACCTTTTCGATTCATAATTCCGCGGTCGTCGAGTACTGCGTTGGGAAATAAGAAGCCGTCGGTGGTGATGAGGTCTACTCGTGGATGATCTGGCCATCTCGTAAGAAGTGACTGCAAAATACGAGCGAAAGTGCTCTTTCCCACTGCAACGCTTCCTGCGATACCAATGACATAGGGAACCTTCGGCGCCATTGTTCCCAAGAATGTCGCAGACACCTTGTGCAGATTTTGCGTAGCACTGACATACAGATTGATAAGGCGGGTGAGGGGCAGATACACCGCGGCTACTTCGTCAAGATCAATCTTGTCGTTGATACCGCGCAACATTTCAAGTTCACGCTCACGAATGGTGAGAGGAGTAGCGGCGCGAAGCTCTGCCCACTCGTCGCGACTAAACGCCAGATAGCGATCAGGGTTCTGTGTGTCAATCACGGCTCTGACGCTACGACTTTGTGGTTAGCGGTTCCAAGGTGCACAGGGTGAAACTGCGCCAGGGCCAGCGGTAAGGACATCGACTCCATCTGAAGTGACAACCATGGTGTGCTCGAACTGCGCGGTACGGCTGCCATCAGCAGTCACTGCAGTCCAATCGTCATCCCACATCTTGTGGCGGAATTCGCCGCTTGCAGTAATCATGGGTTCAATGGTGAAGGTCATACCCTCACGCAAAATCATTGTGTTGCGTGGGTCGTAGTAGTGAAGAACTTGAATGTCGGTGTGGAAGTTCTCGCCAATTCCGTGACCAATGAAAGCGCGAACAATTCCGTACTTGTGCTTCTTTGCATGTACTTCAATGGCGCGTCCAATTTCATTAATGGAAACACCTGGCTTCACGGCTTCAATTCCGTACCACAAGCATTCTTCGGTCACGCGAATGAGGTTGCGGTCTTCTTGTGAAATGTTGCCAACAGCAAATGTTCCATTTGTGTCGCCGTGAACACCGTTTAAGTAAATGGTGACATCTAAGTTCACAATGTCGCCGTCTTCAAGAACACGTGAATCTGGAATGCCATGACAGATCACTTCATTCACACTTGTGCACACACTCTTGGGGTATCCGTGATAGTTCAACGGACTTGGGTAACCACCCATTTCAATGGTGAGATCGTGTACGAAGATGTCAATTTCATCGGTGGTGATTCCGGGCCGAACAAACTCGCCAGCACGGCGCAGAATTTCGGATGCTGCGGCACCAGCAACTCGCATGCGCTCAATAACGTCGGCACTCTTTACTCGTGATTCGTCGTAGCGAGGAACAACACCCGTATCTGCATACGGAGGCTTTGCGATGGTGTCTGGCACATACCGCATAGGGCTGATGACCCCTGGCTGGATACGGCCTTCGGTTCCCTTGTGGCACCGCTTGTATTTGCGTCCGCTGCCGCACCAACAGGGGTCGTTGGAGGCGGGCAGTGTTTCTGGTGCCTGAGTCATGAGTACAAGGCTAGAGGGTGACTTGACAGCATTTCGCTGACTTGAACTTTCGTTCTTCCGTCCATACGTTGCCCGCCCACACATTTGTGGTGGACATCAGAGACGAGGGGAGACGAATCGTGGACTCACTACACAGGCCAGGTGCTTTGTCGTCAGCAGACCGACTATCCGCTCTCCGCGATCGGGCTGATGCAGCAGGTGCAGGTGGGTTGTCGTTGCGGCGAAAAGACCTGCTCATTGGTGCCACGGTTGTCCTTGCAGGTGTTGCACTCGTTTTTGCGCTCATGATGAACAAACCTGTTTCCGTTACCACGAGTGGCGAGATTCAACCGGAATCCGTAAAACAGGTGAATACGTCACGCGAACTACTGGCGAATGAAGCGTTCATTCCTCTCTCAGTTGAGATTGGACATTTTCCTCCGAAGTTAGAAGTTGGCCACATTGTGGAAATAGCGGTGACGCCAGGACTCGACGGAACCGGAGAGGCACGGATACTCCAGGAGGAGGCCACCGTCGTTGATCTCAGTACACCTAATGAAGTTTCAACATCAACCATCATCACGGTTCGCGCTCCGAAAAAAATGCTCATTGACGTCGCACGATCGGGGCCACTTTTCGTTTCACACATTGGAGATAGCAAATGAACTCTTCTACATCGGCTGAAATTGCTCGTGCAATTGCAACTTCTCTTGCTGATGATCGTGTGCGACGCCATCAGAGCGATTTGCCAGTAGCCAGCACTGATGAAGAGCGGGCCCTGGCTAGACAAACAGCAGAAGAATTCATTCGGCGTGATCAAGTGCAACAAGGCTGGACTCATGATTTTTCATCAGAACTAACTGAACGTCGACTTATTGACGATGCAATAGCTCGAGTTCTGGGATTAGGGAAATTAGAACCACTACTCGACGATGATGACGTCTCAGATATTCACGTTCGAGGGAATCGTCCCGTGTGGTTAAAGATGCGTAATGGGGAACGTCGCGAGGTTGACCCAATTGCCGAGACTGATGAGGAACTTATCGATCTCATCCGACGAATTGCTTCGCGTATGGGGCATCGTGAACAACGTTTCGATGCTGCGCATCCAGAATTGAATCTTCAACTCCGGGACGGCTCCCGAGTCTTTGCAGCTATGGATGTTTCACTTCGTCCATCGCTTGTCATTCGTCGCCATCGCTTCGACTATTCACACCTTGCTGAACTTGTGTCTCGAAACATGCTCACAGCCGAGACGGCAGAATTTCTCGCGGCCGCTGTGCGGTCTAAGCACAACATCATTGTTGCAGGGGGAACCGGATCCGGGAAGACGACGTTGTTGCGCGCGCTCATCAATGAAGTTCCGCGGTCGGAGCGAATTGTCACCATAGAAGATGCATTTGAACTAGGGATCGACCGCTTTGAGGATGCACACCCAGATCACGATGCTCTGCAGTCTCGATCGCCCAATATGGAAGGCACGGGTGCAATCTCTATGAGCGATCTAGCTCGAATGGCACTCCGCATGGATCCCGATCGAGTTGTCATTGGCGAAGTGCGCGGAGCCGAAGCGTTTCCCATGCTTCTTGCCATGAGTCAAGGCAACAACGGCTCAATGTGCACCATCCATGCAGATAGCCCGCGAAACGTCTTTCCAAAACTCTTGGCATATGTCGCAATGGCACAGACGGGTGTACCGGCAGATGCAATCAATCTGCTCATTTCTACATCGTTGAATTTTGTTGTTCATGTTCAATTGATTGGAGACACGCGAACGGTTACATCGATTCACGAAGTTGTGCAATCAGACGGTGTCGGAATTCTTACAAATGAAATCTTCTCTCGAACTCAATCGCAGCACAACTTTGTTTCGCTTCGGTTGGCTACACAAGAAGTATTAGAGGAGTTTGGTTTCTCACATCGTCGGACGTCATCATGGGCCTCCTAGTCCTTCTCCTAGCTGGTCTTCTCGTAGGGGTAGGCCTTTCTATTGCAGTCTTTGGACGAACTGGATCAGTAGGGCACCTATCACGTGCCAAGAATTTGTTCACCCGGGTGAGTGTTGAAGATCAACGGGAACGAGTGACGGCTATTGCTGTGTGGACCGAAAGCCTTCGTGATGCCATCTCGGCATCGGCTGGAATTGAACAAGCAATAACAGCAACCGGCGAATTTCCTCCGGCGGTAATTGAACCCCATGTTCAACGCCTTGTCGCTTCACTTCGCTACAGCACACTTGAAGAATCTCTGCGTGAGTTTGCTGACGACTTAGCCAACCCCACATCAGATTTTGTGGTGGCTTCACTTCTCATTGCTGCTCGACATCAAACTCGTGATTTTGGTGCGCTGTTAACTCATCTCAGCGACTGTGCCCGAGCAGAATGTGACCTGTATCTCCGCGTGTGGGTTTCTCGAGCTCGTTCTCGCACGGCCGTTCGAATTATCAACTACTCCATCGCAGGGTTTTGTTCGGGGTTGTTGGTTCTTAATCCGTCGTATGTTGCGCCGTTCTTTACACCGCAAGGTTTCTTCTTTCTTGCGCTTACCGCGGCATGTTTTGTATGCGGATTGATATGGCTTCGCCAAATGACCACATTGAAGGCCCCTCAACGTTTTCTCAATACATTTGGTGGCCATTCATGACTCAGTGGATTGCAGACGAAGCCGATACTGAACTACTAGAAATCTGTGCCGTGACCCATCGGCAATCTGTCGTGCGCGTCACTTCTGTCTCAACAGGGATTGCAGCTGTCATCAGTGTGAGTGCGCTCACGACTTTCAGTAGATCAACAGCGATGTGTGTTGTTGTGCTGTCCGTTGTTGGTGCAGTTCTGTACAGTACGCAACCGGCTCGGCGTATTTTTCGGGATGCTGAGAGCGTTCGGCGTCAACTAGATCTTGCAACGGCAGTTTTTCTAGATCTCGTAAATGTGATGGTGGCAGGCGGGGCCGGGATTGAAACGTCGGTTCTTGCGGCTTCGCACTCTGGAGATGGGCCCGGATTCTCATTGATTCGAACAGCTGTCATGAGAGCTCAAAGCGCGCGCGTCTCATATTGGGACTCGCTCGCTGAATTAGGTCATCGAGTACAAGTGAGTTCTCTTGTTGAGGTGGCACACACAGTGCAACTAGCGGGGCAACACGGAGCTCGAGTTCGTACATCTCTTGTCACTAAGGCGGAATCGTTGCGCAAAAAGAACCTCGCTCGCGTTGAGTTTGATGAGGAACAGCGCACCGAAAAGATCGGTCTTCCCCTCGTTGTGCTGTTTATGGGATTTCTCACGCTTGTTGGGTATCCGGCATTTGTTCAAACAATGAGTTCGTTCTGAACTCGCCAGAAAGGAAAATCAATGAAGGAACTATTTCAGTATTACTGGATTCGGTACACGGCCTCCCGTGAACTAGATCGTGAACGTGGGGAAGTGAGCGCGACAACCGTAGTGATGGCCGCTGCATTAGTTGCTTTGGCCATCAGTGTGGGAGCCATCATCAGTACCCGCGTTCGTGAGAAAGCTAACTCTCTCAATCTCGGATGATTGCTGCCCATCATCCGCTGAAAGACCGGGGCGAGACCAGCCTGCAAACTGTCGTTCTCGTCCCGGTCGTTTTTCTTCTCGTGTTTATGTGCTTTCACGTTGGTGCAATCTTTCATCACACACATGTTGCAGAGTTGGCTGCCCTTCGCGGTGCCGCGGTGGCGAGTGCTCTAACTCCCTCATCAGATGCACAACAACGTGCAGTCTCCGAGGTCCAACGAGTAACGGGAGATTTGAACTCGAAACTTTTGGAATTTCCTGAAGTGATATTTCGCCACGACGGTGTTCATGTCACCGTACGCGTCAAGGTTTCAGGACCAGTCTCGTTCTTGCCACAAATTGCATCAGCCAATGCGTGGACGCCATGGGAATCCTTCAAGCAAGAGCAGTATCGATAGTGGGAAGTGAAAGAGGCTCGCTTGCAGCAGAGACGGTAATTCTCGTGCCCTGTTTCGTAACGCTGTTACTCCTCATTGTCTACGCAGGTCGAATGACCCAGACCGCAACCCAGGTGCAACATGTCGCCGAGACCGCCGCTCGATCTGCTTCGAGAGAATCTCTACAGAACGCTCAGAGAACAGCAGTCTCGATAGGCATTCGTGAGTTGCAAAGACTTGATCTCGATTGCACCCGTGCAGATGTTCAAGCACAAGTTGTACGTCACGAGACACTAAATGCAGTGCGGGTCAGAGTTGCATGTTCTGTGAACACTGCTGGTTTTGGTCTTCTGCGAATTCCATCATTAAGGGTTGATGCATCATCTCTTTCAGTTATTGATCGGTTTAGAAAGCAATGAATGAAGTTAGAGAAAAGGGATCAATCTCCGGGCTATTTGTCTGTCTGGTAGTTGGATTAATTTCAATTACCGCATTGGTCTTTGATGGCGGAAAAGTTGTGCAGACGTATGACGAACTTTCCACACTTGCTGCTGACACTGCTCGAATTGGTGGTCAGCAGATAGTTGGAATACGAAGTGGAGATGCTCAGATTGACGAACAACGCGCGGTGAATGTGATGACTCGTTTTCTTGCGCAATACGGAGAACGTGCTACGTATCAATTGAGCAAATACAGATTAAAAGTGACTCTCGTGCGCCAGGTGAGAACCAACATGTTGTCGCTTGTGGGCGTCGGTAGCAGAACTGTCGTTGCGTCAAGGACAGTTGAACTAGTGCAGGGATGAGTCATGAAGTGGACACTGCGTCTCTTGACTCTGTTCATATTTGTATGGTCACTTTGGCAAATGAATGTCTATGGAAGACGTCTTAGCCTTGAAGACTTTACGGACGGCTCTATTGCCCAGTACGAGTTGGCTCTCGTCGTTCATGCGTTGTTGGTGCTCATAGTTCTCGTAGTACTTCTGTTGGGTGTGCGTGATGCCGCCAGAAGACAATCGCTTCGTCAATTCATTCTTAGTTCACTAGATGTATTAACAACGAAAGAAGTCGCTGTAGCGGCTGTGTTGGCATTTCTTCCACGAAGCAATGTGTCTGAGGAGAGCCACACATCTGACATCATTGAACTTCCGATGAGGTCCGTCGTGGATCCAGTAGTGGCGATGGCAATTTTGCAGCGGGTACTTCAGCGAAGGAAGTCCCAAGTTGCATCACGGTTCATTCCTGGCCGGATTTCCAACGAATCACAAGTGCGGATGAATGAGCTCAGACGAATTTCTGTGGATGTTGTGGCTAGAGAGACCAATACCTGTAGCGAAAGTTTTGAACACGTAGTTGACAGCCTTCTGGAAGAAGAAGAATGTGACGAGTCAAACTTGGAGATATTTGCGTGGGACATCATCATCCGAATGTATGGATACCCCAGTGTTGAGAATCGAAATGGGCAGTGCGCCACTTTTGCAAAGCGTCGTTCACTCGAAGTGTTGTCATGGCTAGGAATGAATCAAGATAGACCTCGACGGTCAGCTGTGAGAACAGCAATTTGGGATATCGAGATTACAGATGCAAGCTTCTCGACTGTTCTGTCCGATGTTCGCAGGGGTCTAAGCGATGTTGTTTCGTATAAGCAACGTCAACAAATCCTTCCTCCTACGTTCACAGATGCAATAGAACTAGGTGTTTGCATAACAACAGATTTCAATGTGTTGAGTGCAGCGTTGCGTTCTTTTCGAGAGAATAAAGCAACAGCTCCCACCTTGTTACAAGAGTTGAACAACATTCGAGATATTCCATTTGCTGGCGCGAACTATATGTGGGCAGATTTAGATGGAACTACTACACGAATGGTTGTGACGGCTTTCCAAGCCTCAAAGGAACTCGCTGAGTGGGCGCAAGCACATGGGGAGATCGATATGTGTATGGCGGCGGTGAAAGCCGGTCTGCGTGTATTGCCTGGGTGTGAAGAACTCTTGGCGATTCAACATTCATTCATTTCGAATACATCAATGTCCCAACAGCGCGCAATCGGTTGAATGCACAACGTCTGACCTTTACCGTCACTGTCATCCCCAACAAAAGGAGAATGACATGACCCTCATACGAAAAGCAGCAACAGATTTTGACTGGCCGGCGTGGATGGCTGGTCGCAGTGTGTTGGATTTTCCCGAATCATGGATTGATTCCGTCGGCGAAGCAGCCATCAAAGTGGAGGAGTACGAAGATGATGATCAACTCATCGTGCGTGCCGAAGCTCCTGGCGTGAACCCTGAAGATGACATTGAGATCACGTTGACCGAGGGAATGCTGCGCATCATGGTGCAACGCAAGAAAGAGTCAAAGCACGAGAACAAGCGCCACTACCGAAGCGAGTTCCAGTACGGCTCATTTGTTCGCACCATTGCATTGCCAGCCGGTGCTACTGACCAAGACGTGAAGGCCCGCTATGTCGATGGCGTCTTGGAAGTGCGTATTCCCATGAGTGGCAAGCAGGCCGAGACCAAGAAGGTGTCCATCACTCGTCATTAGGTGCTTTTCTTGTCCGTAGCATGACCATATGTTCGGACGGAAAAACCCAGAATTGATCAGCCCTAGCCAGGCGTTGCCTGGTCGCACTGATCAAACAATGCCAGTGCCTGCTGAGCACTTCGAGTTGGGCACACCACTTGTTGCTCCATGGCCAGACAATGCGGAAACTCTGGTTGTGGGCATGGGTTGTTTCTGGGGTGCCGAGCGCAAGTTCTGGCAGGCATCTGGCGTGTACTCAACAGCTGTTGGTTATGCGGGTGGCTACACACCAAACCCCACATATGAAGAGGTGTGTTCTGGACTCACTGGTCATACAGAAGTGGTACTCGCGGTCTTTGATGCATCGCAAGTGTCGCTTGCAGACATGTTGCGCGTGTTCTGGGAAAACCACGACCCCACACAAGGAATGCGCCAAGGCAACGACATTGGCACGCAATATCGCAGCGGTGTGTATTACACCACTGATGAACAGCGTGACATTGCGGTGGCAACACGTGATGCATATCAAGAACAGCTCACCAAAGCCGGTTACGGGACCATCACCACAGAGATTGCACCGCTCTCTGCGTTCTATTACGCAGAGCCATACCACCAGCAATATCTCGGGAAGAACCCGAATGGATATTGCGGTATCGGTGGAACCGGTGTTAGTTGTCCAGTAGGAATTCTTTAGTCAACGAATGTGACGTCGTTAGCTGCAGCCATTTGTTCGTCAGTTGGCTTGCGGAACAACGTCAACATGATGAGGCCTGCAAATAGGTAAATGCCTGACATCAAGTACCACGCATTGTCGTATGACGACACCATGGCCTCTGTAATTGGTTGCTTTGTTGTGAGTGCTTGAATCGCGTTCTTAATGGCAGGTGTTGCCAGAGACGCTGCGAGTGCTGCGCCTAGTGCTGAACCAACTTGACGTGCAGTGGTGTTGAGTGCAGAACCCATAGCGAACTTCGCTGGTGGAAGGAATGCATTTGCAGCACTGGAGAGCGTTGACATACTGCAACCAACGCCAATACCGGTGATGATCATTAACGGCAAATAGTCGCGCACGTAATCAGGTGTTGGCGTCATGGTGACAGTCAACATGAATGTGCCAACACTCATCAACACCGAGCCCACCATCAATACCTTTGCGTGTCCCCAACGCACTGCAAGACGACCCATGGGCGCTGCGAAAAGTGCAGCCATGATTGGGCCAGGTGCTGTTGCCAAACCAGAACGTGCAGGGCTGTAGCCCCAAATCACTTGAATCCACTGCGTGTTCAACAACCACATTCCAAGGAATCCAATGGAAAAGAACAAGCCGGAGATGTTTGCAGCAACCACGAATGGCAGCTTGAACAACTTCAAGTCAAGAAGTGGATTAGTAACGGTGCGACAACGCTGCACGAACAAGGCCAACAAAGCAAGACCAATAAGGAACGACCCGATGGTGCGGTTATCGAAGTAACCCCACTCGGTACTTTGTGTAATCGCAAGCGTCACCAACGCAACTCCAGGGAAACCAAATGCGGTTCCGATGAGGTCGACATCTTTGGTTGCATTTGGATCTTTACTTTCATGCAACAAAGTGCGACCAATGAGCAAAGTGAAAATGCAGAACGGCACGTTGATGAAGAACAACCAGCGCCAGTTCAACCAATCAAGAAGAATTCCACCAAGGGATGGACCAGCGGCGGCAGCCAAACCACCAACCGCGCCCCACACACCAATGGCAACGGTGCGCTTCTCGGCGGGGAACTCTGGAAGAACTAAGGCGATGGACGCCGGTGTGAGTTGGGCACCACCGATGGCCTGAATTAAACGAGCCAGCACCAACAGGTGAGTAGTGGGTGCAAGACCACACAACACAGAGCCGATGCTGAAGAGGGCAAGCCCGCGCATGAACGAACGCTTGCGACCATTTACGTCTGCAAATCGACCTGCAGTTAAAAGGCCGGCGGCGTACGCGATGCTGTAACCAGAGAACACCCATGGCATCCAGTTGGGATTGCCAAGGTCTTCAGCAATGGTGCGTTCTGCAACCACCACAATGCTGGTATCCAGCGAGACGAGCATGGTTGCAATGGCGGTGAGACCAAGAACTTTATGGGCGCGGCTAAAGCGAGGCTCTGCTTCTTGAGTCAACATGATGTCCCCCTGACGAACAGGTGAACATTACTAGCCCCCTAGACATTTGGTCGTGTTGGGGGACTAACCCCAACCGTTGTCACGAATGGATGCACCGTCGGCATCACGTGCGCGTCCACGCCACTTCACCGCGCCCGGAGTTTTTGACAGTCGCGCGACAAGTGACTGCATGGGTGTTCCCTCTACATGAACAATTGCCTCACGAGCGGCGTAATGCGGATCATTGGCGATGTCGTGCATATCTAGAACCGGACCAGCGGCAGCTTGAATGACTTCAAAGATGGCAAGTGCCTCTGCTTGTGTGTGTTGTGCGAACCACTTCTCAATTGCATCGTCAATGACGTGGCGATTTTCAATGCGACCAGCAAACGTTGCGAAGCGCTCGTCGTTTTCAAAACCAAGAAGAGTCATAACGCGACTGGCAATGGAGTCGCTTGATGTTGACATCGCAACAAACTTTCCATCACTGCACTTGTACACACCACGAGGAACTGTGTAGGGGATAAGTGACCCCATGCGTTCTTGCATTTCTCCACGCGTGAGATACACCGAGATAAGCGGTCCCATAATTTGAAAGATGCTCTCTAAAAGCGATACATCAACAACTTGTCCCTGTTCTGACCACAGAGCCACCATTGTTGCGAATGCGGCAACAAGTCCTGTCACCTCATCGGTGAGCGCGATGGGTGGCAGCATTGGGTCGCCACCAGGCATCCCGGTGATTGATGCAAGCCCAGACATAGCTTCGGCAATCGTGGCAAAGCCAGGACGATTTGCATACGGGCCTGTTTGTCCAAAGCCGCTGACTCGAGTGATAACTAATTGCGGGTTACGCGCATGCAAAACATCGGGGCCAAGTCCAAGGCGTTCAAGAATTCCTGGCCGAAGGTTTTCAACCAAAACATCGGCGTCGTCTACAAGACGTAGAAACAATGCGTGGTCGTCCGCATTCTTTAAGTCGAGTGCAATGTTTCGTTTGTTGCGATTGACCATGCGCCACCACAAGCCTTCACCGTCTTCTGGATCACGCCACCCCATGTTGCGAAGACTGTCGCCAACATCTGGTCGTTCTACTTTGATGACATCGGCACCGAAGTCTGCGAGGTATCGAGCACAGTTCGGACCAGCCAACACCGTTGACATGTCAATGACACGGAGACCAGAAAGTGCCTGCTCGGCCATTGTGCGTTACGCGCCTGGACGGCTACGACGAGAGATGTGATTCGATGCCCACCAGCGTCCGCTAAATCTCCACGACACATTGGCCGTTTTGTTGTCTGACGCAGAAGGGACAACGGGTTGCGGCCACATCATGGTGACGGCTGCGGCAATGGCGGCTGCTTCTTCGTCGGTTGGGGCAGGAGAAATTGCTCCGATGTTGAGATTCATCGCTTGACCACCACAGAGCCGGCTGCTTTGTCGTGCCATGTTTGGCTGTTCTCGTCCCACAACATCCACAAGAAACCAAGTCCGAAGAACAACAAACTGAAGTTGGCAACGATGATGCGAACAATGGCGCGCCAAGGTCCGATTGGTTGGAACGTATTTTGATCGACAATCAACACGCTGATGCCACGACGAAATGGGCTTCCACCATTTCCTTCCCACATCACCTGTAGTCCGATGACAACAATTGCGCCAATCACAGTGACAACCGTGGCTGTAGCAGAACCCTCTTCTGCGCCACTGATTGCCATGATGACTGCAGATAACAACAAAACACCTAGATAGGCAACAAATGAATTCAGAGAGTCAAGAATTCGCCCTAGTAAACGTTGGCCAAATGTTGCCATCTTCTCGCCACCACTGCGTGACGCACCGACGTTTGGTTGAGGTGCATCCTGTGGGTTTGGTGCTGGCCAGTTGAGTTCTTCAGTCATAGTTGTTGCCTACAGAGGCATGTTGCCGTGCTTACGACGTGGAAGTTCTTCGCGCTTTGTTTGCAACATACGCAATCCGGCAATGACTTTCCTGCGGGTGTCTGCTGGGTCAATGACATCGTCTACATAACCGCGTTCTGCCGCTGCATACGGGTTGGCGTATTTCTCGGTGTATTCGGTAACTAGTTCATTACGACGAGCAACGGGATCTGCTGCTTGCTGCAATTCACGCTTGTACACAATTTCAACGGCACCTTGTGGGCCCATAACCGCAAGTTCTGCTGTTGGCCATGCATAGGCAAGGTCGGCGCCAATTGACTTTGAGTTCATCACAACGTACGCACCGCCGTACGCCTTGCGGGTGATGATTTGAATACGTGGAACGGTTGCTTCACAGAAGGCATACAGCAATTTCGCTCCGTGACGAATGATTCCTTCGTGCTCTTGATTGACGCCAGGCAAGAAGCCGGGAACATCGACAAAAGTGACGAGTGGAATATTGAATGCGTCGCAGGTACGCACGAAACGTGCAGCTTTTTCAGATGATTCAATGTCGAGAACACCAGCAAATGCCATTGGCTGGTTACCAACAACACCAACTGTCATTCCGTCGAGACGTGCGAAGCCGCATGTGATGCTTGTTGCCCAATGTTGGAAGTATTCGAAGTACTCGCCGTTGTCGCACACCTCGCGAATAACTTTCTTCATGTCGTATGGCTGGTTGGGCGATACCGGAAGAATGTCGCGCAACATGTCGCAGGAACGCTCTGCATCGTCTGAAGGTTCTTCTGCTGGTGGTTCTTCCAAGTTGTTTTGTGGAAGGAACGACAACAAGAAACGCACGTCGTCCAAACATGCTTGTTCATCTGCTGAAACAAATGTTGCAACGCCGCTCTTAGAAGCGTGACTCATTGCGCCACCAAGTTCTTCAAGCGTGACATCTTCGCCGGTAACGGTCTTCACAACATCGGGGCCAGTAATGAACATGTGGCTGGACTCGCGCACCATGAAGATGAAGTCGGTCATTGCTGGGGAGTACACAGCACCACCAGCGCATGGTCCGAGAATGACCGAGATTTGCGGAATGACTCCCGATGCTTGAACGTTGCGATGGAAGATTCCGCCGTATGACGCAAGCGAAACAACACCTTCTTGGATACGGGCTCCAGCGCCATCGTTCAAACCAACAACAGGTGCGCCCACCTTCAAAGCAAGGTCCATCAACTTGTGAATCTTCTCTGCGAAGACTTCGCCAAGCGCTCCACCGAAGACGGTGAAGTCTTGAGAGAACAAGAACACCTTGCGTCCTTCAATGGTTCCCCAACCAGTGATAACACCGTCGGTGTAGGGGCGCTCTTCTAGTCCGGCTGCGTGAGCACGATGGCGTGCCAACATGTCGAGTTCGTGGAAAGAGCCTGGATCGCACAGGTATTCAATGCGCTCACGGGCAAGCAACTTGCCTTTTCCTTTGTGGCGCTCAACCGACCGAGGGCTGCCGGCATTACGTGCCTGCTCTTGGCGATCTCTGAGGTCGTCAATCTTGTCTTGCATGCTGGCTGCCGTTGTGTCTGTCACAGGGAGAAACGCTACTGCCGACAGGGCCGTTGGCGCCCATTTATAGGCGCCTATCCAGCGGGAGGAACTGTGGTGGTGGCCACAGCGGGAGGGGCTGTGGTGGTGGCTATGGCAGCCGGAACCGTTGTCGTGGTAGCGGGAGCCGCCGTGGTGGTGACGGGTTGTAGACCCTGCTTTGGCACCGTGGTTACCGTCACGCCGTCCGCTATGACGAATTGGGTGGTGAGGACATCGAGGTTGCCAATGGTGCTGACGCCAGTGACCTCTACCTTCCAGACGCCCGGTGCTCGTAGTTGGAATCCGGAATCGACCTCAAGAAGTGCGCCGCCTGGTCGAGTAATGGGCACATTGATGGTGAAGCCAGAGAAGTTCGGATTTTCTGGAGTGAGTTTCACGGTGAAGTTCTGAATTCGCGATGGTCCGAATAACTCAATGAGCATTCTGTTTGCACCAACGTTGCCCGGTGTGATGGACAGACGAACTTTGAAATCGTCGTCGCCCTCAAGATCTTGCACGATGGCATAGGCCACCCGCGGTCCCTTGTCGGCCAGCAGAACATATGGCGGCCGCATTGCCATTAACCACGACGATGTTGCGAGAACAACAATGCTGAGTGACAGTTCGACGCCCACTGGTCGCTTCAGTCGGTACACAACTTTTTCATTTAATGACTTTGCGCGTTCCATTCCTCGAAGAATGAATTGTCGAATGCTTGCACTCACAAAAATCATTCCGGCAACAACGAGCGATTTCAGAATGATGACGCGTCCGTGGCCACTGTTGATGAGACTGATGCCGTCAATACGTGCGACTTGAGCAACGCCGGTAATAACCACTGCGCTCATGATGGGTGTTGCCACTCGCGCCCATCCGCGTAGAGCATCAACTAGGTCGGAACTTCCAGGTCCGTGTAGAACCACTCGCCAAATAAGAGAAATACTTCCTACCCAAGTGGCAATGAATCCCATGTGAAGAACTGCAATAACAATGCCAATGATGACGCCGCGCCCAGCCACACGATCGAAACCATACGTAAGGGCGATGATGCCAAGAACAACAATTGTGACGACGCCATACGTTTCAAACAGCACGCGCTCAGTGATCCATGCGAAGAATCCCATGACGCCAACTGCAATAAAGCGCAAGAGAAGTGCTCGGCCTTCGTTGATTTCAAGTAGTGGTCCCCACGACGTAGGTGACAGCGTTGAACCAAATCCGGTTCCCGCTTCGCGAGCACTCATGAGCACCATTAACAAATAGAGCGAGACCATCGCCAGAATGACCACTTGCCGGAAGTAACGCTCGGTGACGGGGTATTCAACCCCTTCGGGCCATGCCAAACGAATAAAGACAATGCCGCCAAATAATGCGCTGACAAAAAAGAACGACAGCCAGCGAACCAAACCAATTGGTCCACCTAGGCGGGGTGCTTCCTTTACTTCAGTTCCTGGAAGACCTGGGATGGTGGGGGTCGTTACTCCGGGAACGCTGTCGGGAACAGTTGTCGTTGATTGAACGTTTGATGTGAATGTGAATGATCCGGCGCTTCCGTCAGGAAGAGTCCAGTCCACTTTGCAGTTTCCATTGGCCAAGACCTGCGTGAGGGCTGCGGAAACAGTGACGCCATCTGAACCCAATTGTGGTGACGCCAAGTTGGTGATCTTGTTGTCGCAGGTGAGTACCAATCCCATCTGAGCCACTGCCTCGGCGCCGCCGACGGGCTGAGTGAAGCGAAGCTGAATTTGGGTGGGTGCCAAGGTGATGATTTCGCCAGCGGCAGGGGTGGAGGACTCAAGCGTGTTGTCGCCAGCAGCGCTGGCCTGACCAGCCAGCAGCGTGAAGGCTCCGAAGAACACGAGGAGGTATGAGAAAAGACGACGCATGGATTCAGAAAACGGTAGCCACTCGGACACCGTCGGGGCGCTCAACGATGGCACACACAGACCCCCGATGCACCTCATTGGTAGGGTCACATCAATGGCAACACAGTCTTTGTACCGTCGCTTCCGGCCCCGGAAGTTCTCCGAGTTATACGGCCAAGACCATGTGGTGCGCGCATTACGCAATGCGGTCATTAATAGTCGCGAAGGCCAGGCGTACCTCTTTTCGGGTCCTCGCGGTACGGGCAAAACCACCACAGCCCGCATTTTGGCCAAAGTTCTTAACTGTCAGAATCCTGTCGACGGTGAACCCTGCTGCGTTTGCGACTCCTGCAAAGCCGTTGAAGTGGGTACCAGTTACGACGTTCTCGAACTAGACGCGGCTAGCAACAACGGAGTTCAAGAAATTCGCGACATCATCGAGGCCGCGGCGTTAACAAGTCCTGGTCGTCACCGCGTCTTTATTCTCGACGAAGTTCACATGCTTACCCGTGCCGCCGAAGCTGCACTGCTGAAAACGTTGGAAGAGCCGCCAGCACAAGTTGTGTTCGTGCTGGCCACCACAGACCCACAAAAAGTGTCAGAAACCATTCGCAGCCGCGTGCAGCATTTGCAATTCCATCTTCTGCCTATCGACGAACTCGAAAAGTATGTTCGCTTCGTTATTGCCGAAGCTCAACTCGACGTGGACGAAGAAGCAATTTCCTTGGTGCTGCGTCAAGGTGGCGGAAGTGCTCGCGACACGTTGTCGGCGCTTGAACTTGTAGCAGCTGGCGGCGGCGAACCAGAAGATGCACTTCATATTGAAGAAATTGTGAAAGCAATGGTTGCGCGTGACCATGGTGCAGCACTTGTTGCCGTTGCACACGCAATGCAGCAAGGCCGCGACGCACATACATATGCCGAAGACATTGTTCGCCTTATGCGCGATTGTTTCTTGTCGCTCATGTCTCCAGAACTTGTTCAACTTCCATCGGCACGCGTTGACGAAATAAATGTTTATGCGCGCGATCTTGGCGTGCAACGCATTGTTCGCATTATGGAAACGCTGGGAAGCACCATGGTGGAAATGCGCCATGCTCCCGATGCCCGTTTGTTATTGGAAGTAGCAATTGTGCAATTGTCGTCTCCCGTGTTCGACGACAGCAACGAAAATCTTCTTGCACGTATCGGCCAATTAGAAGAAGCCGTGAAGCAACTGAAAGAAAATGGTGTTGCTGCCGCATTGCCACCACCACCTCTTAATCCAGCAACGGGTCGCGCAAAAATTGGTGGTCGTGCAACACCATCGTCAAACGATGCGTCAACACCAACTCCTCGAGTTGAGGCTGCACCAGTTGCAGACGAGCCAGCAGTTGAAGTGCCTACTGCGCCAGAAGTAACGCCGCCAGTAGAAAAAGAACCCGAGCCCGTCGTGCACGACGCCGGTGCAAAAGACCCGGCACAAGCCTGGCCACAAATCACCGATTCTTTAAAGGGTCTTGCAAAAGCGCTCTTTAAGCCAGCGGTTGTTGAATCGTTCGATGGCAAGAAGATCACTGTACGAATGCCAGCAAATACTCCGTTGCAACGTGCGCGTGAACGCGAGGCAGAAGTTGTTGCTGCCATTAAGAGTGTGTGTGGAGTCACGTGCACTCTTCAGTTTGTGCAAGCAGATCCCACTGGTGGAATTGAACGGCCCGTTGTTGACGATAAACCCGAAACAATTGACAAGATTGTTGAAAAGGATCCTTTTGCTCCGGTCGATATCTCAGAAACCGTTGCTGTCACAGACGCCATCGATCCGCTCGTCGAAGCATTGCAAGCAAAGTTCCCCGATGGTTCATTTAGTTCCGACGACTCATCATCTCTCGAGCAGTAGTCGTGGCATCTCCGTATACGCCACCTGTTCAAATTCTTATTGACGAACTTGGCCGTCTTCCCGGAATTGGGCCACGTAGTGCCCAGCGTCTTGCACTTCACCTCATTAAGTCAAACGACGACGATGTTGCACGATTAGCGCGCTCCATTATCGAAGCAAAACAAAAAGTGCGTTTTTGTGAGCGTTGTTTTAACTTGGCCGATTCTCAGTTGTGCAGTATTTGCGCCGATGCAAAGCGTGAATCCACCATCTTGTGCGTCGTTGAAGACTCTCGCGACATCGCTGCTCTCGAACGAACAGGCGGGTTCCGCGGTCGCTACCACGTTTTGCTTGGCCTTATAGACCCGTTACAGGGTGTCAGCCCAGAGAACTTGAAAGTGCGTGAATTGGTTGCACGAATTAAGCCTGAAGGAATCACCGAAGTTGTGGTGTGCACAAGTAACAACACAGAAGGTGATGTCACTGCAATGTATTTGGCACGCATGTTGTCACCATTGGGTGTAGAAGTGTCTCGTCTTGCAAGTGGTCTTCCCGTTGGTGGAGACATTGAGTTTGCCGACGAAGTCACGCTTGGTCGCGCTTTCGACAATCGCCGTCGCCTAGAACCTTAAGTTCTTGGCGCACCCGACTTGTGCGCACCAATAGGTTGCGCGTGGTAAATGCCAGTGTGTCCACTTGTTGCGTACGCCGCAGCGCATGCAATTGCGAACAACACAATTCCGTTCCCACCAAATAACTCAATACCCAACAATGTGCAAGCCAGTGGTGCATTGGTTGCGCCAGCGAGAACGGCAACAGCGCCCACCATTGCAAAGAGGGCGATGTTTGCTCCCGTGATGTGTGCATAACTTGCACCAGCAAGGGCACCAATCACAAACAACGGAATGAACTCGCCGCCCACAAAGCCAGATCCAATGGTGAGTGATGTGAGCAACAGTTTTGTTCCCCATTGACCAGCGGCAGAGCCATTCATTGCCTCAACCGCAAGTGGAATGGAAAGACCTTGGTAGTCACGCCACCCGCATGCAAGCACTAACACCGCAAGAATGATTCCTCCAACAAGAGGTCGAGCGGGGTACCACGAGATGTATGTGGCAGTAATTTTTTTAACGGTGCGCGTGAGTTGAACAAACAACAACGCAACAAGTCCAGCAACGAGACCAAAGGCTGCAACACGACCACCCATTTCCCAGTTCCACGTGACTGAGGGGAACAAGGGATAGTGCGTGTGATGCACGCCTAGGCCGCGAACAACTGCATCGCCAACAAAACTGGCGACGAATGCGGGAACAAGTGCGTCGTAACGGACGCGTCCCACCCGTTGTACTTCTAAGGCAAACACCGCACCGGTGACGGGTACTCCGAAGACGGAACCGAACCCACCGGCGATAGCGGTAATCAACATGAGCGATCGGTCAGCAGGTGGCAGTGTGAGTCTTTTGCTGATGGGGTCAGTGACGCCCGCTGCAAACTGCAGTGCGGCACCTTCACGCCCGGTAGACCCACCAGCAACATGCGAGATGACACTTGCACCAAAGATGAGTGGTGTTAATCGAAAGGGGATCCACTCTGAGTGTGAATGAATTTGATCAATAACAAGATTCGTTCCGCGCTCAAGTCCTCGACCTACGTAGTGATACAACGCACCAACAATGAGGCCAGCAACGGGAAGGGTGAAGACCAACCAGTTGTTGCTGTTACGCGTGTTTGTTGCCCAGTCAAGAGATTCAAGAAACGCTGCAGAGAGAAGGCCTGAGAGAACTCCCACTACAACAGCAAGAGCCACCCAGCGAGCAACGTGACGTGCTCGACCGAGTGGCTCGCTGAACATTGAATGTCTTAGATGGTGCGAACGATGATGGCGTCGCCTTGACCGCCGCCACCACACAGTGCTGCTGCACCAACACCGCCACCACGGCGACGAAGCTCGTGCAAGATGGTGAGTGCCAAGCGGTTTCCGCTCATACCAATGGGGTGACCCAGTGCGATTGCTCCGCCATTGACGTTCACAATTTCGTCAGTGATGCCAAGTTCGCGCATAGATGCAATTCCCACTGCAGCGAATGCTTCGTTCAGTTCGAACAAGTCAACATCGGATACCTTCATGCCAACGCGATCAAGTGCACGCAAGATGGAACGACTTGGCTGGTGCAACAACGATGCGTTGTCTGGACCAGCAACCATTCCGTACGAAACGATTTCGCCAAGTGGCTTTACACCGCGAGCTTCTGCTGCCTTCTTCGACATGAGAACTACTGCGGACCCACCATCTGAAATTTGGCTGGCGTTTGCTGCAGTAATTGTGCCTTCTTTGTCGAACGCTGGCTTCAACGAACCAAGAGAATCCATAGTGGTGTCTGCACGTACGCCTTCGTCGTTCTTCACAATGACGGGGTCGCCTTTGCGCTGCTTCACAGCAACATCAACGATTTCTTCAGCAAGCTTGCCTGATGCAATTGCTGCAGCAGCGCGCTGGTTGCTCTTCATTGCGGCATCGTCTTGTTCGTCACGAGAAATTCCACCAGCGGTGTAACGCTCGGTGCCAAGACCCATGAGACATGCGTCGAATGCACACCACAAACCATCACGAACAATGGCATCTTGCAGTTCGGTGTTTCCGTAGCGGAAACCACCGCGCGCACCTTGTGCAAGGTACGGAGCATTGGTCATTGATTCCATGCCGCCTGCAACAACGATGTCTGCTTCACCCGAAGCAATCATTTGGTCTGCGAGATAGATGGAGTTCAAACCAGACAGGCACACCTTGTTGATGTTCACTGAAGGAACGTTCATGGGAATGCCAGCGTTGACTGCTGCTTGACGTGAAGGAACTTGGCCTTGGCCTGCCATGAGAACTTGTCCCATGATTACGTGTTCCACTTCTTCTGGCTTGACGCCTGCGCGCTCGAGTGCTGCTTTGATGGCAAAGCCACCAAGTTCTGCGGCGCTAAATGAAGAAAGTACACCGCTCATTTTTCCAATGGGTGTGCGGGCTCCTGCAACGATGTATGAACCGGCCATGTTTGCCTCCGTGAGTACGGGCACCGAGGGGTGCTACTGAAGTGTTTTCAGGCTAGGAGATGAAAGACGAAATCTCGCTATCGTCCTATGAATGGACCAAATTCTCCAGGCCATCTTGAATGGCGCATCGGGCGAAGAACTCGCCGCAATCCCCCTTCCCACTACCTACCGCGCAGCGTTTGTCCGCAAGGAAGACCAGAACATGTGGGACGGAATTCCTAGCGAGCAGAAGGATCCTCGTAAGAGTCTCCATATCGGCGAAGTTCCTCTTCCAGAGATTGCTCCCGATGAAGTTGTGGTTGCCGTTATGGCGTCCAGCATCAACTTCAACACGGTGTGGACCAGCATTTTCGAACCCATCAGTACGTTTGGTGCATTGGCACGTCTCGGACGCGAGAGCTCATGGGCCAAGCGCCACGACCTCGACTACCACGTTGTTGGTTCCGACGGTTCCGGCGTTGTACTTCGCGTTGGCAGTGCCGTACGTAACTGGAAGCCTGGCGACAAGATCACCATTCATTGCAATCACGTTGACGACCAAGACCCGTCATCACATAGTGACTCCATGATGGGTTCCAACCAGCGCATCTGGGGTTACGAAACAAACTTCGGTGGCCTTGCAGATCTTGCAGTGGTGAAAGCCAACCAGCTCATGCCAAAGCCAGCACATCTCACGTGGGAAGAAGCAGCAGTGAATGCGTTGTGTAACTCCACCAGTTACCGCATGTTGGTATCGCCAAACGGTGCAAACATGAAGCAAGGCGATGTTGTTCTTATTTGGGGCGCATCGGGCGGTATTGGTGCTTACGCAGTTCAGTACGTTCTCAACGGCGGTGGTATTCCCGTAGCAGTTGTTTCGTCTGAAGAAAAAGAAGCAATTCTTCGCGAAATGGGATGTGAACACATCATCAACCGCAAGAAGGCCAATTACAAGTTCTTCAAGGAAGACGGCTCACACGACGAAACCGAATGGCGTCGTCTTGGTGGCGACATTCGCAAACTCGTTGGCGAAGATCCGGACATTGTGTTTGAACACCCAGGTCGCAGCACCTTTGCAGCATCAATTTATGTTGTGAAGAAGGGCGGCACTGTTGTTACCTGTGCAGCAACTAGTGGTTTCATGATGGAGTTCGACAACCGTCACTTCTGGATGCGCTTGAAGAAGCTTGTTGGTTCACACTTTGCGAACTACAAAGAGTCGTACGAAGCAAACCGATTGATTGCTAAGGGAATGATTCACCCCGTAATGTCGCAGGTATTCACTCTTGATCAGGTGGGCGAAGCGTCGTATCAAGTACACAACAACATGCACGAAGGAAAACTTGGCGTGTTGTGCTTGGCTCCGGAAGAAGGTCTTGGTGTAGACGATCACGAGTTGCGCGCCAAGGTTGGCGAGAAACTCAATTGGTTCCGTCGTTAAGCGACTCAGCAGAAGGATACGAAAATGTTGTTGACAGAAATTGACCACGTTGCCATCGCAGTACGCGATCTTGAAGCGGCAATCGAGTATTACCAGAAGGCTTTTGGCGCAACGGTTGATCACCGAGAAATTGTTGAGTCTGATGGCGTTGAAGAGGCGTTGTTGAAAGTGGCCGAGAGCTACGTTCAGTTGCTCACACCAACAAATCCCGATTCTCCTGTTGCAAAAGCAATTGAGAAGCGTGGTGAAGGTTTGCACCACATTGGGTACCGCGTGAACAACTGTGGTGAAGCTCTGGCAGCAATGGTTGCCGCGGGTGCTACACCTATCGATAAGGCACCACGTCCTGGTTCACGTGGAACAACTGTTGCCTTCATTCATCCCAAGGGAAGTTTCGGCACCCTCATCGAACTCGTTCAAGAGTAAATCTGTGCGCCATGGGCGCATGGACAAATTCACGAATCGCCGTTAAACACTGCACATGCGATTAGTGGTGTGGGGTCTGTGTGGTGGAGGACTCGGTTTACTTGCGTGCCTGCGTGCACGAAGAGATGTCATTATCCAACGGCAACGTGGTGTCACTTTTGGTGAAGCGAATTTCGCACACACAACTTTTGCACCTCTTCTGGTAAGTGTGATGTGTGCGGTTGTTCTGGGGCTTTTTGCCAAGAAGTACGTCGACGATGTCACTGTGCTGACCAGTGCGTTTTTGTTGTTCTCCGGAACTCGACTGTCTGTGATTGACATTGATACTCACACGCTTCCGCGTCGAGTTCTGTTGTGGTCCGTTGCCGTGTTCGCACCGTTGTTGTTCATTGCTGCCGTGGCCAGTAAAGACCTCGTTCTGACCAGGATTCTCTTGGGTTCGCTCATTATGTGGTGCGTGATGAAAGTGCTGGAAGTGCTGTCTCGTGGAGACCTGGGCCCCGCCGATGTCACTTTCGCCGCGTATCTAGGGCTATTTCTTGGCGGGTTGTCACTTGAACTCATTGCCACTGCATTGGTGGCATCGTTTGTTTGTGGTGGTGGGGTAGCTGTAGTCCTACTTCTGGCGCGCCGAGCAGGTCGCACCACTCATCTTCCTTTTGGGCCGTTTCTGTTCTTTGGCGCCCTGGTAGCAGTTCTACGATGAAGTCACACAACAAGGAGAGTCAACATGGCTGAATTCACGGGAATGGTTGCAATAGTCACCGGTTCATCAAGCGGTATTGGCGAGCGAATTGCGCAACGCCTTTCGGAACTTGGTGCGGCCGTAGTAGTCAACTCTGCAAGCAGTGTTGAAGCAGGACAGAAAGTGTCCGATGCGTTGCCTGGTGATTCTTTGTATGTGCAGGCCGACATCAGCGATAAAGAGCAATGTGAGAATCTCATTGCAAAAACCATCGAGCGGTTCGGAAAAATTGACTTGCTGGTGAACAATGCAGGGTGGACCACCTTGGTACCGCACGGAGACATTGATGCCTTGACAGACGAGATCTTCATGAAGACTTTCGAGGTCAATGTTTTTGGCACATGGTTTTTAACCAAAGCCGCAATGCCTTACCTTCGCCAATCAACGGACGGACATGTTGTCAACATCACGTCTGTTGCGGGCGTTCGTCCCATGGGTTCGTCTATTGCGTATTCCATGAGTAAGGCGGCGTTGAATCAGATGACTCGCTTGATGGCGAAGAGTCATGGCCCTGTTCGCTTTAATGCCGTGGCTCCAGGCTTGGTGGAAACTCCGTGGACCAAAGACTGGACAAGTCAGCACGCGGGAATTGCAATGATTAACCCCATTAAGCGTTCTGCAACTCCAGATGATTGCGCAGAGGCAACACTTGCTTTAGTGCGTAACAAGTACGTCACGGGTGAAGTATTCGTAGTTGATGGTGGATTAACGCAAGTTAGTTAACGACCGCGGAACGGTTGAATTCCGTTCGCTGGAACAACACCTAAGCGTCCGCGTTGGTAGTCGTCGAATGCTTGCTGCAGTTCAGTGCGCGTATTCATAACGAATGGTCCGTACTGTTCCACCGGCTCACCGATGGGTTGACCACCAAGAAGAATGACGTCAAGCGATTCGTGTGCGCTTGCTTCAAGAGTGATGACATCACCATCTCCGAAGACAACTGCTTGACCAAGGCCGAACGCAAGACGTTCAGCACCTGCAAAACCCGACCCTTTCAATCCGTACGCAAGCGCATTGAAGTGTGGGTTCCATGGAAGAGTCATGCGAGCACCAGCAGACAATGTTGCGTGTGCCATCACAATGGGCGAGTGTGTGGAGCCTGGTCCCTTGGTGTCTCCTAAGTCGCCAGCAATCAGTCGAATGAGTGTTCCTGCATCGGATGTAGTGAGAAGTGGGATGAGAGATGCTTCGAGATTTTGATACGCCGGCGAGATCATCTTCTTGTGTGATGGCAAGTTGACCCACAACTGCAAACCGTGGAAGAGGCCTCCTTGAATAACCAAGCTCTCCGGCGGCGTTTCAATGTGGAGAATTCCGCCACCGGCAGTCATCCATTGCGTGTCTCCATCCGAGATAATGCCGCCACCGCCGTGTGAGTCCTGATGAATGAATGCACCATCCATGATGTAGGTAACAGTTTCAAAACCGCGATGTGGGTGCCAGTCGGTTCCACGCGGCTCGTACGGGCCATAGTCCACTTCGCCCATTTGATCCATCATGATGAACGGGTCAAGAGCAGCTTTTGATATTCCTGCAAATGCTCGACGGACAGGGAACCCTTCGCCTTCAAATCCTTGTGGGGCAGTGGTGAGCGCACGAACAACGCGGTCCCGTGCAGTTGGTGACGGAGCGGGGAGTCGCGGAAGGGTCAATGTGTCGGCGGTGACTGCAGGCATTGGGGGCTCCTATGGTTGAGGTCGCAACTATTTAGTTGTGTCCGCAATCATAACGAGCAACGGGCAGGGCCACAACGGGGTCTGGCACACTGTGGGTGTGATTGTTCACCTCATTGACGGAACATACGAGCTGTACCGCCAGCACTTTGGTCAGGCTGTTCGCCATCGCACCCCGCCGCCGTTGTCTGCATCTCGTGGTGTGGTGACATCCACGTTGCAGTTGCTTGCAGGTGGGGCCACGCATGTTGCAGTGTCTGTCGACCATGTCATCGAGAGTTTTCGAAATGATCTGTATGACGGTTACAAAACTTCGGAGGGAATGGAACCAGAGATTCTTGAGCAGTTGCCCGTCATGCAAGAGGCATTGCGTGCACTGGGTGTACCTGTGTGGTCAATGGTGAAGTACGAGGCCGATGACGCCTTAGCTGCTGCAGCGGTACGTGCAAATGCAGATGCACGAGTTGATCAGGTACAAATGCTGACGCCAGACAAAGACTTGGGCCAAGTGGTACAGGGCAATCGAGTTGTTCAGTACGACCGCCGTAACGATGTGATTATTAATGAATCTGCCGTGATTGAAAAGTTTGGTGTTACACCTGCAAGCATTGCCGACTGGCTTGGTCTTGTCGGAGACACCGCAGATGGTTTTCCGGGTTTACAAGGGTGGGGTGCAAAGAGCGCATCATCAGTTCTTGCGAAATACATCCACATTGAGAACATTCCTGATGACGAATCGCAGTGGACAACAGATGGTGTTGTTGTTCGTGGAGCAGCCAAGCTCGCGAACACACTTCGTGAGCAACGCGATTTGGCCATGTTGTTTAAAAAGATTGCAACCGTTGTCACCGATGTTGATGACGATGTGAAGATTGGCAATGTTGACGATTGGGAATGGCGCGGCCCTACAAAAGAACTCAGTGCTATTGCTCGCAAACTAGAAATGACAGACCTAGTGGAACGCGCCGAGCGAGCAATGGTGGGACGCCGCTAGTAGTGCACTGTTCGTCATAAACGGCGGGGCCCATGAGCAGTGAAGTGACGGCCAGGCGACCTGCGGCGCACGATCGTTCCCGTGTGGAGGCTGCTTCCGTCAGGACCTGACCTGGTTTACGGGCGACCGTCGCACAGGACCCGACCGCCACCTCACCGCTCACGGGCAAACCCGTACTCGTTGAGGGTTACAGCGTAACCGTCAGATAGCCTGACCGACTCGTAGGAGTAGCAATGTTCCTGCGTGGAAGAGTGCGAGAGCGGCCGAATCGGCACGCTTGGAAAGCGTGTGAAGTGAAAGCTTCCGTGGGTTCGAATCCCACCTCTTCCGCCAGACATAAGTAGGTTGTGCCCATGACTCATGAAGAGGCAATGCGAATCGCGCTTGAAGAGGCAAAACTTGCCGCTGCAAAGGGTGATGTGCCGGTAGGTGCTGTGGTGTTGCGCAATGGCGATGTCATCGCACGCCGTCACAATGAGCGTGAGGCCAGCAACGACCCCACCGCTCACGCTGAGGTACTTGCTCTTCGCGACGCCAGTGCACTGTTGGGTAGTTGGCGATTAAGTGATTGCACATTGGTCGTTACGTTGGAACCGTGTGTCATGTGCGCTGGTGCAACGCAATCTGCTCGTATTGGCCGTCTTGTCTACGGCGCAGCGAACTTTGAAGCCGGAGCAACAGCAAGTTTGTACAACGTCATGAGCGACCCGCGTCTTGGTCACAATCCGCCAGTAGAACATGGTGTTTTGGCCGAAGAATCTGCTGAGTTGTTGAAGGAATTCTTCTCCTCAAAGCGTTCATAGCCCCGATAGCGTTTATTGACGGAAGGGTGCTAGAGCGGCCGAATAGGACGGTCTCGAAAACCGTTGTGGTGAATAGCCACCGTGGGTTCAAATCCCACCTCTTCCGCCATTACGACCCAGCTTCGGCTGGGTCGTTTTTGTTTGTCATCACTATCGAAATGTCATTACGGAAAGCGCAACATCTGGCATTTCGAAATAACGAAGCTAACTCGGTAGCACCACCACAAGCCCGAGAATTGACCGAGCCCGAGAGCAAGCCACATACATGTCAGATTCAACTCGTGCTGGATTGGCGATTCCAGCTGGATTAGACATTCCTGTAACTACTAAGACAGCGAGACTCTCTAGACCTAAAAAACGAGAAATTGGACAAACCTGAATCAGCGGGAGAGGAAAACTATCTCTAAACGTTATGAATTTTGTTATTTCTTTGCTCGTTGCTGCATTTAGCGAAGTCTGAGAATCTCGGTTCTTTCGGGAGATTTTCCAAGTTGGTGGTGACCAAACATCAAACGTATCCCAGGATGAACGCCAATCAATCCCAAAAGATTCGTGAGTTGTTATTCCTCTTGGAGTTTCCCCGAAATCATCTGAGAGTTCTGGCTGAAATGAATTGTCACATAAAATCACAATCTCGTCCTCTGAAACGGCGTATTCCAGCATCCATTCCTTGACAATACTTGCCACGTCAGCAACGACGCCTTGTCTACTAGTGAAGGCGGCAGTCACTTCAGGTCCATTGACACTCTGCAACTGACCAGATTCCTCACGTCGTCCAATAAAGTCAGCGGCATATTGAGAGATTTCTCCGGTCGATCGACAATTTATTGTGAGCGTCTTTCTCTCGTGAAAATTGGTAGCTGCAAGAACAGAGTCATCGTTCCAATCTTGAAAATGATCTCCAAAGATGTACTCACAAGATTGTGTTGCTCTGAATATTGAAAAAAGCTCGTAGATTCTGGCTGATACTGATTGTGCTTCATCGACAATTACAGCGTCAAAATCAATGCTTTCATTGACTTGGGAATTGAGACGGTTGAGTGCTTGAACCATGCATTCAATTTCAATATCGGAGTCTAATTCCCGCCCGGACTGTATTTCTCTACTAATGGCACTAGAGAATGTCTCTTCGGAAACTATAAAGACTTTAGTTTTGATTGAATCATGACTATTCGAAAGTTGGTCATGCAGCGAATGCGCTAATCCGTCTGTTGCACAAAGATAAAGCACTTTAAAGCCACGATTTGCGAGAGTAATTGCTTTGTTGAAGGCCAAAACAGTCTTCCCAGTTCCGGCCCCACCAGTCACGATTAATTTCTTTACATCGTCAAGCATTGACCAAACTTCGAGTTGAGCATTGGTCAACATTCTGAGACTATGTTCGACTTCATCAACTTGCAATCGACTTGCGCCAATTAATTGAAAACTCGGAATAAGTGAGTCGACAATCCTTTTGACCGCATCCTCGTCAAACTGGTGTTTCTGATTCCAGTAGTTAGCTATGTCCGTCAATTTTTCTGAAAGATTGTTCAAATCGTCTGAGTCACAAATAATTCGACGTGGAAGATGTGGAGCCATGTCATCAACTTGTGTGTGTCCAGGGAATACCACCATGTGACCAAATGATCCGTTCAGCCTTACGTCTGCATTTCTTGTGATGAAGCTGTAGAGAAAACGTTTTGACTCGGAGGCTTGCACTGCTGGGTCTTTGATTTTCCGAGCATCGAAATTTCCGTGGGGCTGAGTAAACCAAGAGCCATTTTCGACCCAGATTCTTTGTCCCCCTTTGACCTCAACTGTGAACAGCCCAAAACGAGGGTGTATCAAAAGAAAATCGGAGTCGCAATCGTCATTGTGACCATTTCGCGGCCCCGTCCATGACACGTTGTAGAGAACATGCCAGTCGTTGTCTAGTTGCTCTCGACATGCCTTATAGAACTTGTGCTCAGCTTTCCGCATTGGATCATTTGGAAAGGGAAATTTTGGTGGAATTAGTTTTGCCATTTTGATAGTCCCTATTTCTCTGTAGCGCATTACCTATCACATACGACTTAATAACGATGTCCTTTCAAGTGTCTGAGCATGTGAAAAGATAGGACGGTCTCGAAAACCGTTGTGGTGAATAGCCACCGTGGGTTCAAATCCCACCTCTTCCGCCATTACGACCCAGCTTCGGCTGGGTCGTTTTTGTTTTATTTGCTTGTGAAGGTTCGCCACCCTTTGTCGGGCACACGCCCGTCAATTTCGGGTAGCCCAAACTTTGCGAGCGCAACCAAGATGGGCTTGGTTTCTTTGCCGCGTGGGGTGAGCCTGTATGCAATGTGCCCGGTACCAGGTTTCTCACATTGTTCAATGAGACCGTTGTTGATGAGATCTTTGATTCTTTGCGAGAGAAGTGTGGGTGAAACACCAGTGAGGCTTTCTCGAAGTTCAACGTATCGACACGATGATGAAATGAAAAGATCACGCAGGATGAGAAGTGTCCAGCGGTCTCCCATGAGGTCGAGTGACTTCGCGATGGGGCAGTTCATGTCGTAACTGCGATGCGTGGAGACAGCGGATTTCGTGGATCGCGAACGGCTCATGTCTACATGGTACATTTTTTGTACCAAAAGGGGAAATCATGAGTCAGACGTCAACACCGCCACAAAATGCATTCAGTAGTCCGTGGCCAACTTTCGTTGTCACAGCTATTGCTGCGTATATTTCAACGCTCGACCTTTCAATTGTGAATGTTGCGTTTGCAGAGATTGCAGCGGATTTCCCCACTGTGAGTCGAGGCACCATCTCGTGGGTTGTTACCGCGTACTCCATTCTTTTTGGTTCGTTGCTGGTTGTATCTGGTCGTCTTGCAGACAGAATCGGTCGCAAGAGACTTTTCCAATTTGGTTCGTTGCTCTTCTTGGCGGGCTCTGTTATCTGCGCAGTAGCTCCATCAATGGGCATGCTTATTGCGGGTCGCGCAGTGCAAGGCGTTGGTGGCGCCATCATGACCCCGGCATCGTTGGGCTTGTTGTTGTCAGTGTTCTCGCTGGAGAGACGTAGTCAAGCGGTTGCGTGGAATGGCGCCGTCGGTGCATTGGGCGTTGCATCTGGACCAACGCTTGGTGCTTTGTTTGTTGACACGCTTGGTTGGCGGTCTGCCTTCTGGATCAATGTTCCCATCTGTCTTCTTGTTGTGTTGCTAGCAGCAAAGTACGTAAAAGAGACTCCTCGCACGGATTCTCCACGACCAGACATTGGTGCATCAATTTTTGTCACCTTGTCAGTTGCATCTTTGGTGTGGGGAATTTCTCGAGCTGAAGAACATTCGTGGACCGACTCTTTGGTTCTTTCTTTGTTTGTTGCTGCAGTTGTCTTTGGCGTGTACGTTGTGCGACGCACGCTCACACACCCCGTGCCACTTATGCCACCGGCAATGTTTAAAGTGCGGTCATTCTCCGTGGCCAATACAGCAACTTTTCTCTTTGGTGCTGCCTTTTCCGCCAATATCTTGAACAACGTTCTCTTCTTGCGTTCTGAATGGAAGTACAGCGTCTTAGAAGCTGGCTTGTATTCGGTACTCGCACCCGTCATTGTTGCTGCCACGTCATTTGCCATCGGTCGTCACATATCTCGCATCGGATTTAGGAAGCTGTTGGTGGGTGGTCCGCTTTTGTTTGGTGTTCTCGTTTTTCTTGGTTCACGCATTTTCGGATCAGACCCAACGCCGTGGTCTGAGTGGTTGCCGTTGATGTTTGTGCTGGGAATCTCCATTGGTCTCACGTTTCCCACACTGTCGGCTGCAACAGTGCATTCGTTGCCGCCAACGTTGTTCTCGCTTGGTGGGGCAATCAATAACACGTCGCGCCAAATTGGCTCTGCAGTTGGTGTTGCTCTTGTGGTCACTATCCAGACATCATCTGACGGTCTTGTCGGATTCCAACGGGGCTGGTATTTCATTGCAGCGTGTAGTGCAACGGCAGGACTTATTTCGCTTCTTCAACCACGAGTGGAAGCCCCTTCGGCTTAGTCAATCAGGAGCACTCGTGTAAGTGCATACACTCTCGTTATGCATATCGCCCTTCGTCATTCTCCGGCATACACCATCGCTCGGGTCACACTCGACCCGAATGAATCAATTCGAGTGGAATCAGGCGCCATGGTGGCCCGCTCTGCAGATGTTGAACTCACATCAAAGATGGAAGGTGGCTTACTGAAGTCGCTCAAGCGTGCGGTAATGGCAGGCGATTCGTTCTTCATGTCCACTCTTACTGCCGGCGCAGGTGGCGGCTGGGTTGATCTTGCCCCTGGACTTCCTGGCGACATCATTCATCTTCCTGTTGCACCCGATGCCCCGTGGGTGTTAACTCGCAGCGCGTGGTTGGCATCGAGTAACGACGTCACCATTGATTCAAAGTGGGCTGGATTCGGAAACCTGTTCGGCGGTGAAGGCGGCTTCGTTGTCATTGCACAAGGTCAAGGCGAAGTTGTCTTGAATTGTTATGGTGCACTGGATATTCACGATCTTGCTGCTGGCGAAACAATGGTGATTGACTCTGGGCATTTAGTGGCACTACAAAGCACTGTGACAGCAACGTTGAGCAAAGCTGCATCTGGCTGGATGAACACCATCAAGTCGGGCGAAGGTTTGGTGTTCACCATCACTGGACCAGGCCGCATTTATGCGCAGTCGCGTAACCCGAGTTGGTTTGATCAGTTCGCGCCAGCAAACCATTCACACGGTTCGCGCTAAACGCCTATTGCGTGTACACCTCGGCTGCAGTCTTGGCCCAGTAACTTCCGCCAATGATGATGATTCTGCCGTCACTCAGTAGCGCCGACGCTTGTCGGTAACGCTCAACACTCATGGTGTTTGCTTCGGTTGCCATGGTGTTGGCAACTGGGTCGTAAAGAACAATTGTGTTGGCAATATCTCCGAGCGCGCTTGAACCACCAATGAATGCAACAAGCCCGTTGCTCAAGACATGACCAGTGATACCTCCACGGCCGTGACTGAACTGAGGAAGGTTTGCCCCAGCCACGAACGAGTTGGTAGTGGGGTTGTAGACGTCAATAGTCCAGACTCCATTCGACGGATTCCAACCGCCAGCCACAATCATTCGCCCGTCGTTCATTAACAACGTCACGGCCCCACCTTCTGAGTGAACGGAGTTCATCTGCGACGTCACTGTGGTCCATGTATTGAGACTGGGGTTATAGATGACGGCCGATTTCATGTGGCCGTTGGTTCCGTTGTAACCGCCAGCGATGAAGACACGACCATCTGCCATGAGTGCTCCTGTTGCACTTCCGCGCGCTTGCGGCATGGAATTCACATACGTGAAGAGACCTGTAGCAGGATCATAAATTTCTGCACTAGAAAGGTAAGTAGTGCCTGGAGCACGCATCATTCCACCAGTGACGAGAACCTTTCCGTTCGGTAGAACAACAGCAACGGCGCCTTCACGTGCAACATTCAATGATCCCGTGTAACTCCACGTCTCTGTCATCGGATCGAAGATCTCTACAGTTGCCAGACTCGTATAGGTTGCACCGTTGAGGTACATGCCTCCGATTGCGAGAACCTTGCCATCGTTTAACAATGCTGTTGCGAATCGATGTCTCCCACGAGCCATGTCTCCAACGCGAGAAAAGCTATTCGTTGTCGGGTTATAAACATCGGTGATATTGGTGTACGCATCGTTTCCAAAGACCACTACTTTCCCGCTGGGAAGGGTGATTGCGCGGGCGCCGGAATATCGGTCAACGCTACTGACGTTCGATACTGCTGCAAAAGTTCCTGTCATTACAGAAATTCGAATGGTTTGGCCAGATTGAGTTCCTGCTGGATTCTGAACAGAAAGTGTGTAGTACGTCGACACAGTGGGTGTCACCGTGACGGTGTCGCCACTGTTCACAGGGATGTCTCCGGGAGTAATGACGCCCGTTCCTCCACTGAAAACTGCAGTGATTTGAGTTGAATTTCCGAGTCCAATGCTGGACGATGCCGAGGTGAAACTGGAGATGACTGGCGGGGGAACTTCTGTCACAGTTGCAGTTGAACTGAAACGAGAGAAAGTTGTGCCACCTCGAACGCTTGTGACCTTCACTTTGTATTCACCAGCTTGGTTTGCATAAATACCAATGTCGTTTTCACCGGCTATCTCTGCATCGTTGAAATACCACTGGTATGAAATGGTGGCTGATCCATGCGAACTTACTGAGACGCCCAACGACTTTGTGCCTCCCTGGGTCATGTAACTGTCTGCCGGACCACTTGTGATGGTGACGGTGTTTACGTCAAGCAATACCGAGTTTGAAGTAACCGAAGTTGTGTGACCATTCAGGGTGCTGGTGACGACAACCTCATGATTTCCGTAGACACCACTTGTAAATGTGTCGGAGGTAGCCCCAGAAATTTGTGAACTATTGCGAATCCATTGATAGCTGAGAGTTCCGCTGCCTGTTGCTACTACGGAAAATGTATTCGTACTGCCGTCGGCAACAAGTGCGGCAGTTGGTTGAGTGGCAATAGAGACAGTGTTCATTGCAAATGTTGCCGTATTCGACGTTTCACTACGTGTGACGCCATTCAATGTGCTTGTTACTACAACGTGGTAAGTGCCGTCTTGAGTAGCACGGTATGACCTGCTATTTGCGCCAGTAATTGCGTTGGAGTCTTTGAACCACTGATAAGACAGTGCACCAGAAGCGGTTGCGGTCACGGAGAGATTCTCGCCGTATGGATTGCTAGTTGTGATGTCTTGAGGGTGGGCTGACAACGTAAGGCTGTTCACCGAAATAGTGAGATTTCGGGTGACGGTGTGGTCAACTCCATTTGTCACCGTCAGGGTGTAAGTGGTTGTGGATATGGGAGAAACCGCAGTAGCGCTGCCGCTGACGACTGCACCTACTGATTGGTTAATAGTTGCAGTTGCTCCCACGTACGTGGCCGACAGTGTCGTGGAGTCTCCGCGATTAATTGTTGTGTGGCCTGCTGTGAACGAAGAAATACTTGCAAGTGGAACAGTTGTGGTTGTTGTAGTGGTCGTTGTCGTTGTCGTTGTCGTTGTCGTTGTCGTTGTCGTTGTAGTGGTCGGTGCTGCGGTAGTCGATGTTGTACTTGTTGAACTTGTGGTTGTGGTCGAGGTTGTTGATGCAACGCTGGTAGATGTTGTCGTAACGGGAGTTGGCGCGATGGTGGTTGTCGTTGAACTAGTGGCGACAGGTGTGGGTGACGCCGCGTTTACTGGAGATGTTGTCGTGGTCGTTGACTGAGGTGCAACAGTTTCTTGATCAGATGCTTGGTCAATTTTTCGAAGTGGAAGAGTGCGAACCAGTAGGCCACGGGCACATTTTGTGGCGGTTCGAAATTGGATACTTCTTGTCTTGGAATTAACACAGGTACCGACGAAAGTTTTTGAAGTCAATCTGTGGGCCGGCACTCGGCCAGTTGGGCAGATAGTCGATGTCAGCGCAGTAATTGTTTTGGTTCGAGAATGAACACATAACTGAGGCGATAAGGGAGATGTTGATGACAGAGTCATTCGTTTCTCGCCTTTGCCGCACGTCTTCTTTGGGGTGGTCGCCTTCACCACGTTGGCTTTCGTTACACACACCGTTGCGGTTGATGAAGCGCTATTGGCCGATGGTGTGCGAAACAGCGACATTCCGCTCCAGATCACTAAAGCGAGACCCATGGCCCAGGCAAAGCAAGCTGGGCGACTGAAGTGGAGTGTCGAGGGTTGGCGCTGGCCCATACCCCTACCCTACGACTAATTAGATGAACTATCTAGTTAGATGTTGAATCTATTTACGGCTCACGAGCATGGACGCAGCAGGTGTCGAAGGGTGGATGTGGCTGATTGGGTCCACTGAGATTCCGCCATGGGGTCACCGATGATGTCGACCAAAATGCGTCCGAGCAGGATCGACTGGATCAGGTGGGCTGTCCCATCAATTGGCTCAATGGGATTGCATAGTTCACGGTCTCGCAGGTCCCGAATGATGTCTGCAAATCGCGAAGTTCCCGACGCTTGCAGCCGTGACAACATTTCCATGGTCGCTGGGCTGTTGGTAGCGATATCCAAAGTGGAAATTCTGCGCCGGCGTGTTGCCTTCTGTGAGTCAGACCCGGACACCAGGACACCGAGCTCAACCAGTGCAAAAGCTTCCTCACCAGATGTAACAGTTGACAACAAGGCAATCATCTCATTCATGCCGGCATCAAGTGACGCGCGAAGATATTCGGTCTCTACAGCTGCAATCACGCCATCACGTCCGCCGAAGTGGTGGTACACCGAACTTCGTGCCACGCCCGATTGTTCAATGACCCGCTCAAGGTTGAAGTTGACGAGTCCAGAATTAACTAATTCTTTTTCGGCAAACTCAAGAATGCGTTGAGCCGTCTCGCGCCCATCGGCGCGAGTGCGTCGCGTGCTTTGTTCTTCGCTATTTTTGTCCGACTTTTTCGTTGTCATTTGTCAACAATCTTTTTCCGACCATGTCACCGTAGTTGTGATGAGATATTTATTAGCAGCATCAACAACACACTGGTTAGACCCGTATCCGGTGTGCCTGTTGTCGTTTACCACAATAAGACGTCCGTCTTCTAAGGCTTTGGCCATATTCCGCGAACTTTGCAGTGGAGTTGCGGCATCTCCCGTTGTGCCAATGACAACAATTGGTCCGGCACCTTGACCGGTAATTTTCACGCGGGCATCAGTTTCTGTAGGCCAGAACGTACACACATAACCAGTGGCAAACGATGAACCTAATCGCGGTGCAACTTTCATAAAGTCGTCGTAGTACTTGTCAACGCCTTCAACAGATTTTGGACCTGGGTCATCGAGACACATGATGGCATTGAATGCTTCCAGTTCATTTCCGTACGTTCCATCGGAACCTCGTTGGTAGTAGTTGTCGTACATAATCAACAACTCAACCCCACGCCCCTGTTGCGCTTCACTCAGTGCAAATTCCAATGTTGGCCAGAGTGTTGAGGAATACATTGCTTGCGCAACTGCTGTGAGAGCAACGCCTTGGTTAATTGGTGCCCGAGTTGGTTTGAAAATGATTGGCTTCTCATCAAGTGACACCATTAATTCATCGAATGCTTTTTCAGCGTTGCCGCCGTTATAGAACTGGCAGGTTGGGCGTGACGAACAGGAAGCGAGAAATTTGTTCAGCTCGGTTTCAAAGCCTTTTGCTTGGTCTAGCCCCCCTTGTACATAGTCAGAGTTGGGGTCGGATGCACCGTCCAGCACAGCAGCACGCACGGTATTTGGGAACATCGTTGCCCACGTTGCCCCAAGTTCACTGCCATAAGAAAAACCGAAGTACGTAATTTTTTCTACACCAAGTGCTGCACGAATTCTGTCCATATCGCGAGCCGTGTTGTTAGTAGAAATATATTGAAGAATTTCGCCACTCTTTTTTTCACACTCAGCAACAAAGTCTTTTCCGACTTTGATGGCCAGTTCGCGTTCATCATCGGTATCGGGCGACGGGTCGTAGGCAAAGTAGGGGTCGTAGTTATCAACACAATCAACAGATGGAGTGGAGCGGCCTGTTCCACGTGGATCCCATCCCACGATGTCGAATACCTCGATGAGTTCCGATCCGAAATATGAACTTGCCGCTTCAGCCAGATAAGAGCCGCCGAAGCCGGGACCGCCAGGGTTCACCAGCATGGGCCCAATACGTCGGGCCGGATCTGTTGCAGGGTGCATTGTGAGATTCAGGCTGAATGTACCGAGGTCGGGGTTTTCGTAGTCGTAGGGCACTTCAAATTGCGCACATTTCAACTCGATGTCGTCTTCGCAGGCTTTCCAGTCAATAGTGCCGCCAGTTGCTGGTGTCTCAACAACAGTGGTGGTCTCGGAAGATGTGGTGCCACCGCCGCATCCAGCGAGAAGAGCAACTATCACAATGGACACGAGGGGAGTACGACGCACGTCTACAGACACTAGGGGCAGAGATGCCCGTAGCCTCATCAGGGTGCGAATGGGTCCACACATGCTTCTTCCGGGTGATGCCGATGCTGTCAAGGGCGCGCGGATGAAGCGGGAATCGCTACGTCGTGCATGGCAGTTTTCGGCACCATATAAATGGCATGTCATTGGCTTTTTGTCGGCCATCGTTGCATCGGCCTTGTTGGCGTTGGCTCCACCTTTTCTCTTCCGTGCAATTCTCGATAAGGCCATTGTTGAGAACAACAAGGGTCTCATTACAACACTGGCAATCTTCCTAGTTCTGGCAGCCATTGGCGATGCGGTGCTTGCCATCATGCAGCGGTGGCTCAGCTCAACCATTGGTGAAGGTCTCATCTACGACTTACGTGTTGCATTGTTTGACAAAGTTCAACGAATGCCCATCTCGTTCTTCACTCGCACACAAACGGGTGCTCTTATCAGTCGTTTGAATTCAGATGTAGTGGGTGCACAAACTGCAGTGACATCTACCTTGGGAAGTGTGGTGTCAAATGTGGTGGTACTTGTTACATCTCTGACAGCAATGATTGTGCTGGAGTGGCGTCTCACGCTTCTTGCTCTCGTAGTTCTCCCATTGTTCATTGCACCAGCGAAACGAGTCGGGTTGAAGTTAGGTGCCATTGCGCGTCAACAGATGGATCTCAATGCCCAAATGAACACACAAATGAGCGAACGTTTCAATGTTGCCGGAGCCATCATCGTGAAGTTGTTTGGACGTCGTGAACGCGAAGTTGCAACGTTTGCGTCGCGTGCAGGTGGAGTTCGAGACAGTGGCATTAAGTCTGCGTTGTACGGGCGTGTGTTCTTTGTTGCGCTCGGATTGGTGGGTGCAATGGGTGCTGCAGCCATTTACGGTGTGGGTGCACACATGGTGGTGAACGGAACCATCAGCACTGGCACCCTTGTAGCAATGGCTGCGCTGGTCACTCGTATTTATCAGCCACTAACGGGACTTACAAATGCCCGTGTCGAGGTCATGACAGCGTTCGTTTCGTTCGATCGCGTGTTTGAAGTGTTAGATGCTCCTGTAGCAATCTTTGATCGTCCTGGTGCCGTCGATCTAGTTGACGCGCGCGGTGACATTGAATTCGACAATGTGGTGTTTAGGTACCCCTCAGCCTCTACATCGTCTGTTGCTTCACTAGAAACACCAGGTTCTCACTCAGGAGACCCGGATGTTGATGTCATCAAGGGGCTGTCGCTTCGAATTGCCGCTGGTGAAACTGTTGCCGTTGTGGGGGCTAGTGGTTCTGGCAAGAGCACTTTGGCGTCACTTGTACCGCGCCTGTACGACGTCACTTCCGGTGCTGTGCGAATAGATGGTCGTGATGTTCGAGATCTCACGGGAGATTCGCTTCACGATGCCATCGGAGTGGTGTCGCAAGATCCGCATCTCTTCCATGAGTCCATTGAATCGAACCTGTTGTATGCACGTCCAGACGCCACGCACGACGAAGTGGTGGCGGCGTGTCAGGCTGCACGAATTCACGACACCATTCATGCACTGCCGGACGGATACAAAACTTTGGTTGGCGAACGCGGATACAGACTGTCGGGTGGGGAGAAGCAGCGTCTGGCTATTGCTCGCATGTTGTTGAAGAATCCCGCAATCATGATTCTGGACGAAGCCACCAGTCATCTCGATAACGAGAACGAAGCACTCGTTCAAGAAGCGTTGGACGCCGCATTGCATGGTCGCACAGCACTCATCATCGCTCACCGTCTCACCACTATTCAGGATGCTGACCGCATTGTCGTTCTTGACAGTGGCTCGATTGTCGAGCAGGGGACACACGACGAATTGATGGCTCGTGATGGGGCGTACGCCTCACAAGTGCGCGCTGGCGAATCATTCGGCTCTGCAACACCAACTTCGTAGAGTAGGGAACATGCCAATGGACATCGACTACATCAACGGAGTTCCTGCGGTCACTGTTGGTCAGTTCTCCGAAGTAGTGAATCAATTGTTGTCGTCTGCGTTCGATGGTGGCGTGTGGATAGAAGGCGAGATTGAGGGCCTAAAGAAGCCGAATCCTCACTTGTATTTCAGCCTCATTGAAAATGTTGATGGCAAAAAAGCGCAAGCCAACATCAATTTGTTTGCCGGAAATCTTCGCGCAATTCAAACCAAACTTCGTCAACAAGGTTTAGAACTAAAGGACGGACTACGGGTTCGTCTCTATGGCATCCCCGACTATTACGCGCCGTTTGGAAAACTTTCCATCAAGGTTGAAGACATCGACACTCAATTCACGGTTGGCGATGTCGCTGCAAAACGTGAAGCGCTGTTGAAGGCACTTTTGGAAAAAGGCGTCCACAAACTAAATAAGCGTCGGCCTGTGCCCCTTGTTCCGCTTCGTCTTGGTGTTGTGTCGTCTAGCCAGGCTGCAGGGTGGGCAGATGCAGAACGTCAACTTCTGGAATCTGGGTATGGATTCTCTGTTTCATTTATCGATGTTCGAGTACAAGGCGATGACGCTCCGCCGCAAGTTGTGGCGGCTCTCAACACGTTGTCTCGCCGTGACGACATTGATGTGGTGTTGCTCATGCGTGGCGGCGGTTCTAAGAGTGACTTGGCCGCATTCGATGATGAACGTATTGCTCTTGCAATTTCTCAATGTCGTCATCCTGTTTTTACTGGCCTTGGCCACCAAATAGATACAAGCATCGCCGACGTCATGGCGCATACCGCTCACAAAACTCCTACAGCGTGCGCGCAAGCAGTTATTGCACTCGTAGAAGACTTCTTGTCAGATCTTGCATCTGCACAGAACCAATTACGACTTCTCACCGGGAACTCGTTACTTCGCGCGCGCAATCGTGTCGCTCTTGCTGTTGAACGTCTCACCACACGCCCACGAAATGCTTTAGAACGACAGAAGCAAATTCTTGAAATGCGGGCTGCAACGGTGCGACTTCTTGATCCGGCGGTCACTATGGCGCGTGGGTGGAGCATTACACGCGATAGCAATGGAAATGTTGTTCGGTCTACAGACCAAGTATCTGACGGAGATGTTCTCGTGACATCTCTCGCACAAGGATCAATTACAAGCCGAGTAGAAGGAAAGTCCTGATGGCTACAAAGAAGAATCAATCTGCAGAACCATCGGGCTACGCCGAAGCAATGCGCGAAGTGGAATCAATTCTGTCTGAACTCGATTCCAACTCAATAGATGTAGATGTGCTGTCGGCCAAAGTAGAGCGCGCTTCGTATCTCATTACGTGGTGCAATGAACGAATCTCTTCAGCACAAATGACAGTCGACGCGCTCGTCGCAGATCTTGCCTCACAAACTTCTTTTACCGACGATGATTTTGATGAAGACGACGACGAATTTGACGACGATGACGATGATGACGACTTTGATGATGATGACGAATGAGTACTGACTCGTTCATCATTCGTGAGGTCGACACGGCCCTTCGTCATGTTCTCACCGACCAACGCCATCGATGGCAGGCCGTGAACACCCAACTAGCCACAGTTTTCGACGAACTTGAAGTGTTGGTGTTATCGGGTGGAAAGCGATTGCGACCACAGTTTCTTCATTGGGGTTGGGTTGCTGCTGGTGGTGATGCAGCAGAGACGGGCCATCACTCGTTTGGTGCAGCAATTGAGATGTTGCATGCATTTGCGTTATTTCACGATGATGTTATTGACGATGCCCATACTCGTCGTGGACACGAGACCACTCATAGACGGCTCGCGCGCTATCACGAAGAAGATGCATTGGCAGGCGAGTCTCGACGGTTCGGCGAAGGATCAGCAATTCTTATTGGAGATATTGCCTATTCACTAGCTGACTTTCTTATGAAAGAACTCCCGAACGAGGCGCGCCATTATTGGAACGAACTGCGCCTTGAAATGAACGTTGGTCAGTATCTCGACACTCTCGGTTCAGCACTTCGCGAACGATCCGTAGAACATGCACATTCCGTGTCGCGCTTAAAGACGGCGAAGTACACCGTTGAACGGCCGTTGCACATTGGTGCAATGGCGGCACATGCCGAGAATGCGCAAGCACTGCTTCACACTTTGTCGGCATACGGCATTCCATTAGGAACAGCGTTTCAACTTCGCGACGATGTTCTTGGTGCATTCGGAAATGAATCTGTCACCGGTAAATCAGTGGGCGGAGATTTTCACGAAGCAAAGCCAACTGCATTGCTGTCGTTCGCATTTCAGAATGCAAATCCGCAAGAACTCAGCATTCTTCAGCGAGTGGGAGAACGGGAACTCTCGCCAGAAGACATTGAAGCAATTCAAAATGTTCTTCTCGACACAAAGGCGTTAGAGAAAACCGAAGCACTCATTGTGACGCTACGCGATGAAGCTATTACGGCACTTGTAGGACTGACGTCAGATGCGCGCAGAGAACTAGAAAAACTTGCTGTTGCAGTTACCGACCGAACGGTTTAAGAAGCAGCAAAAATATCTAACGCGTCTTGCATAGAGATATCGGTCATTACGCCTGGTTCGGCACGTATTGCTTCCACCCATGGGGGTGTGACCTTGCAGGTGACTGCAATTGGTTCATCTAGCGATGAACCTGTGGTAGCCAAATGTACGAATGTGACTGCGTAATTTGGCGGTCTAGCGTCGCGAGATAATTCAATAAGTGCCCACGGGTCTGGCGTTGTTCCGGGTCGATCTGTAATGGCAATTTCAGATGATGATGTTGCCTGAATTGCACCACCCGAAAGCCCAGGACCATCCATAATGACAGCGCCGCGAACAAGCTGTGGTCGTGCACCCGCAATGAGGAATGCGATATATCCACCAAGTCCACGTCCAACAATGGTGGCTTCACCAATGTGTCGAAGCGTTACGTCTACATCGGCCATCAAGATTTCTGCCGAGTAACCACCACCGCGTGGCACCGATGATTGGCCGTGACCAGTGAAATCAAGTGCCCAAATTGGCCCATTCCACGCCACACGAAGAGAGGACATGTTGGCTGCTGACTCACTGAGTCCGTGTAAGAGAAGTAGTGGTCGTCCAGTTCCTTCTTTAATGCAATGAAGAGCCAATGTGACGCGATTGTGTTGAAGATGAACTGTGCTCACGACAAGAACTCCAACACCATTGCACTGACACGGTCTGGTTCTTCAATGTGAATGAAGTGACCAACATCTTCTAAAACTTCAAGTCGTCCACCTTGCGGTATCCATGGCATCACATCGCGAGCGCGTGCACCCCAACCCATTGGTTCGTCCACTGTTCCAAGGAGACCAAGGAACGGCATGGTCAAAGATGCCATGCGCAGTGCACTCCACTCGGGGCGCCAAGGTCCGAAACCGCCGAAGCGCATGGTGGGATCGAGTTTCCAACGCCATCCGTCGCTGTCGTGACGAGCACCCACAGTGACCAAGTACTCGAGCCATTCAATAGAAAGTCGCGGATTCATTTTTGCGCGACGTTGCGCAAGGTCTTCCAATGTTCCCGGTTTACGAATTGCTGTAGGTGCGTCGTGGCGGTAGTCAAGCCACGAACCAATTTCTCCAGCTAGGAGACGTGACTGGTCATGGTCGGGTACGTCTGGCATACGACGTTTGCTGGGCATGCCATCGATGTTCACCATTTTTGATACGCGGTACGAGCTTGCTTCGGCCAACTGCATCATGAGTGCACCGCCTTTGGAGTGCGCAACAACCGGTGCTGGTTGAGATGTTGTGCTGGTCATCACTGCCAGCGCATCGCGGATATCGGCATCCCAGCTATAGAGAGTGGCGTAATCGCTGTCTCCATGCCCGCGGTGGTCCCACGCCACGGCGCGCCAGCCGGCATCGGCAATTTTCGCGGCGAACACATCGAAGGTGCGTGCAAAGTCTGACCCACCGTGCACAAGGAAAACCACGGGGTCGCTTTCTTTACCCCATTCATGTACTGCAATACCCACTCCGTCGGCATCAACCCGACGGGTACGGTCGGGGGTTCTGGCTCCTGGGTATGAGCGAGTCTCGTTAGTCACGGGTCTTTAGGTTAGGACAGTCTCGCCCAAGAGAGTGCAGTGGGGCGCACACACGACATATGCCACACCGACCTAACATGGCAGGAATGTTCTTGCGCACACGTCTCCATATGTATTTGTTGTGGAGTACATGCGCTTTTGTTTTTCTTGCTGTTATTTCTGGCCTGCTCACCGATGGTGGCTCAGATGACTCACCCGACACACAACAGGCCGCTACCACAACGGCCGTGGCAACTACTACAACCGTTGCGGGGGAGTTGCGCAAGTATGTGGTGCAGTCTGGTGAATCGTTGTTCGCAATTGCTCAGAAGTTCAATCTCAGTGCCCCGGCACTGGTCGAGCTGAACAAGATCAAAAATCCCGACCGTGTATCTGCAGGGACAGAGCTATTACTCCCTCCCAGCAACGGTTTCGTACCAATTGGTGCCACAACAACCATGCCACCATGACCACATGGCGTCGCATTCGTACTTACACTGAAGTTATGACCACAACCTTCTGGCCCACGCAAGAGCATTGGTCCGTTGCAATTCCATTGCACACACCACACGTGCGTCTCGACTGTTTGTCCGAGACCGGGTTTGTCGCACTGAAGCCAGCGCCGTTCGATGTGCCAGCGCATGAGTGGGAGTCATTGGAGTACTTCGATTGGAAGAGTGGTGGCGATACAAACTTTGCTCCACTTGCATCTGCCGATGGACAACTCGATTGTCGTGGTTTCTGGGACAAAGGAAAAACAGACAAAGACGCCGAGTGGACATCAAACGCTGCGCTTGCCCCAACGTTGAAAAATTATGTGTCATCTGTTGGCGCGAATTTTGGGCGCGTGCGAATTATCAAACTTGAGCCACAAGATCGTGACCAAGCAATTCGCTCTATTCACCGCGACGACAACAACCGTTTTAACCCTGAAAATGAAGGCTGGGTTGTACGTACGTGGCTAGAACTCACCGATAGTCCCGACAGCTATATGTTGCTGATGGACAATGGCCCCGACGGATTGCCAGACCCTTCAACAGAGCGTCGTGTGCCACTCAGCAAAGGCGCACGTTTTGTAGTGGACACGCAACGTCTGTGGCACGTTGTTGTTCACAACCACGACTTCCCGCGTTACGCACTTATCACGAGTTTCGAGAGCGGTTCTGCTCTCGATTCGTTTATTGCGCGCGAACACGCTTAGAGATTTTTACAGCGCGCTTTCAATTGCAGCGATGACATCACTTGCATCGGGTGCAGTCTTTGGATGAAAACGTGCAATGACCGAACCGTCACGACCGACGAGGAACTTTTCAAAGTTCCAACGAATGTCGCCATTGACGCCTTCTTCATCTACAACTGGAGTGAGAGATTCGTATAACGGATGACGATTATCTCCGTTCACCTCAATCTTTTCGGTGAGTGGAAACGTAACGCCATAAGTTGACGAGCAGAACGTTGCAATTTCTTCTGCAGTACCTGGTTCTTGGCCAAGGAACTGGTTGCAAGGAACACCAATCACGCTGAACCCACGTGATGCATAGTTCTTTTGCAATTGCTCAAGTTGCTCGTATTGAGGGGTAAGGCCGCACTTACTTGCAACATTCACTACAAGAGTGACTTTTCCTTCAAGAGACGACAATGCGTTCGGTTGGCCGTCGAGAGTTGAAATAGGTGTGGAGTAAATGCTCATGTTGAATGAAACACGCGAGAGGAGTTCATCATTCCCCAAATGAGCGAATTAGTTGTTGCGGTGTGCAGCAGCCAATTCGGCCACTTCGCGCATAATGCGGGCAATGTCGAAGTCTTTTGGCGTGTACACCGCCGCAACGCCTTCATTTGCCAAGCGAGTTCGATCTTCTTCGGGAATGATTCCGCCGACAATGACAGGCGCATCAACGCCTTCTGCGCGAAGACGACGAACAACATCGGGGACCAATTGAAGGTGTGAACCCGACAGGATGGACAGGCCCACCACGTCCGGGTCTTCATCGCGAGCGCTAGCAACAATTTGTTCGGGTGTGAGACGAATGCCGCTGTACACCACTTCCATGCCAGCATCACGAGCCGCCACTGCAATTTGTTCGGCGCCATTGGAGTGGCCGTCAAGTCCTGGCTTTGCGACCAGGAATCGTGGGGGTCCACCAGGAATGGTTCGTACATAGTCCGCCACAGCGGACAGAGCGTTTGTTCGGCGACCTACAGCAGCGCCAACACCAGTGGGCGCGCGGAATTCACCAAATACTTCACGAAGCACCTGTGACCACTCACCTGTGGTTCCGCCTGCTTCTGCCAACTCGATGGATGGCTCCATGATGTTCTCGCCCGAGACTGCGGCATCACGCAGACGGGTGAGTGCTGATTGAACGCGGGCTGCATCGCGCGCTGAACGCCACTTTTCGACGTCGGCAATCATTTCTGTTTCTACAGCGGGGTCTACCACCAAGATGTTGCCAGGAGTAGCAAGTGGGCTGTCTTCAGATTCGGTGTACGAGTTCACGCCAACAACCACTTGTTCGCCAGATTCAATACGACGAGTGCGTTCGGCCATTGATCGCACGAGACGACCTTTTAATTCATCGACTGCGTTGAATGCGCCGCCCAACGACATGACTTCTTCAAACTCTGCCCACGCAGCATCGCGAAGTTCTGCGGTACGACCTTCAATTACTTTCGAGCCGTCAAAGATGTCTTCATACTCAAGCAAATCGGATTCGAATGCCAACACTTGCTGCATACGAAGAGACCACTGCTGATCCCACGGGCGGGGAAGTCCCAGTGCTTCGTTCCATGCGGGCAACTGCACGCTTCGTGCACGAGCCTTTTTGGAAAGTGTGACAGCGAGCATTTCCAACACGATGCGTTGAATGTTGTTCTCTGGTTGTGCTTCAGTGAGTCCAAGTGAGTTCACTTGAACGCCATAGCGAAAGCGTCGTGCTTTTGCATCGGTAACGTTGTAGCGCTCACGACCAATGCGATCCCACAATTCAGTGAATGCGCGCATTTTGCACACTTCTTCAACAAAACGAATGCCAGCATTCACAAAGAATGAAATTGATCCGAACACCTGATCAAACTGTTCGTCGTCTACTTGACCACTTGCACGAACCGCGTCCAAGACATCAACTGCGGTTGCGAGTGAATATGCAATTTCTTGAACAGGTGTAGCACCTGCTTCTTGCAAGTGATAGGAACACACATTCATGGGGTTCCACTTCGGAGCATTCTGTGCACACCATGCCACCATGTCAACAATGAGACGCTTCGATGGGGCCGGTGGGAAAATGTATGTTCCTCGCGACAGATATTCCTTCACGATGTCGTTCTGCGTTGTGCCGCGTAGTTCGTGAGACGACACGCCTTGTTCACGTGCGTTTGCAACGTACAACGCAAGCATCCATGCCGCAGTGGCATTGATGGTCATAGACGTATTCATTTTTCCTGGCGGAATGGAGTTCAGAAGTGTGCGCATGTGCCCAAGGTGGGACACAGGCACACCAACTTTTCCAACTTCGCCACTGGCGAGAATGTGGTCGGGGTCGTATCCCGTTTGGGTGGGAAGGTCGAAAGCAATGGACAGACCTGTTTGGCCTTTTGCAAGGTTGGTTCTGTACAGCTGGTTGGACGCGGCGGCAGTGGAATGGCCCGAGTAGGTGCGCATTAACCACGGGTCATCGCGGCGGGGAGTGCTTGCGTCTGTCACGGGTCAAGTATGGCAACGAGATGCACGGAAAGACACCAAAAATGGGCTATTCAGCCACTGCTGACGCCAGAAGTTCTAGGTATTCCCGACGTGGAATCTCAATTCCCCCAAGGCTGGCAAGGTGGTCGGTCAGCCATTGCGTGTCGAATAACAACATGCCGTCTAGTTGCATGAGCTCAACTAAGTACAACAGCGCCACTTTTGATGCGTCGGTCTCGGTGTGAAACATGGATTCTCCGGCAAAGAAGTTGTTGATGCGAATGCCGTAAACACCGCCCACCAAGTCTCCGGAGGCATCTCGTACTTCAACACTGTGCGCGTGACCAAGTGTGTGCAGACGGCTGTAGGCATCAATGAACTCATGAGTAATCCATTCACCTTCTGAGTGATTCGCCGCGCATGCTTTCATGACTCCTTCAAAGTCAGTGTTCACACTGCACGTAAACCTACGCACGTTTTTCTTCAAGGTGCGCGACGCGTGGAATCCGAAGATCGGAATGATTCCACGGTGAACAGGAGACCACCACCACAGCTCGCCTTCTGCGTACATGGGGAACAATCCGTGTGCATATGCGTACAGCAACGTGTCTGGTTCAAGATCTGCACCAGGAATAATGAAGTCGCGACTAGGCCACTTGTGTGACGGTGGAAAGTTCCACCTGCAGTCGGTTGGCGTCTTCACGACACCGAGACTATGGGTTAGTACGAGTAGAAGCCTTCGCCACTCTTGCGGCCAAGTTTTCCTGCAGCAACAAGACGACGCAGCGTTGGTACGGCGGCATAGTTGGAGTCTGCAAATTCTGCGTACAAGGCGTCCAAAATTGCGAGCGATGTATCAAGGCCAACAAGGTCGAGAAGGGCAAACGGACCCATGGGGAAGTTGCAGCCGCCCTTCATTGCGGTGTCAATGTCTTCCATCGATGCGGTTCCGGTTTCCCAAATGCGAATTGCATTGTTGAGGTACGGGAAGAGAAGCGCGTTCACAATGAAGCCTGCGCGGTCCTTAACTTGTACGCCGTTCTTTCCGCACTTTGCGGTGAAGTCGTTTGCTGCAGCGATTGTTTCGTCTGATGCAGTGATGGGGCGAACAACTTCAACCAATGGCATTGCTGTTGCAGGGTTAAAGAAGTGAATGCCGCACACCTTGTCGGGACGACCAGTGGCCATTGCCATTTCAACAACAGGCAATGTGCTGGTGTTGGTTGCCAAGATTGCACTTGGCTTTACTGCTTTGTCCAATTCAGCAAAGAGTGCTTTCTTTACATCCAGATCTTCAACAACCGACTCAATGACAAGATCACAATCGGCAAGGTCAGACACTTTGTCGGTTGCAGACAGGCGACCAAGAATGGTTGCTTTGTCGTCAGCGGTGATCTTCTCGCGTTGCACCTGCTTGTCGAGGCCCTTTTCGATGGATGTGATCATGGCCTGTGCTGTTGCTGCGCTACGTGAGCGCACAATGACGGTGTATCCCGCCTTTGCCGCAACTTCTGCCAAGCCTGAGCCCATGATTCCTGAGCCACAAATGCCGATCTTGTTCATGTCAATCCTCCCGAATGAGTACTCGGCGAGGCTAACAACACGGACTGCATTCGCAAGAACGCAGGCGTTCTACTTTTCGGTGATGGTGACCGAGTTAACGGTGACGGTGCGGCTTGGTGCTCCACCAAGGCCACTGTCGTCTGCTTTGTGGAGCGCCATGATGGCTTTAGCAACATCGAGCCCCTTCGTGATTTTTCCAAAGGTCACATAGGTGCCTTGCGAATCAAGAAGAGATGCCTTCGGACCAGTAACGAAGAAGAATTGTCCGCCACCGGAGTTGGGCTCGGAACCACGTGCCATGACCAAGTCACCCTCAGCGTAAGCGAACGGTCCGCCTTCGTCGGGAATGGAATAGCCAGGGTTGTCGGTGTTGGTCTTGCCGCCACCTTGGATGATGTCGATGCTGGGGTCGGTACGGAAGATGACAGAACCGTCGTAGTACTTGTAGCGAGAGAGCGCAACGAAGTTGTTCACGGTGCCTGGTACTGACGCCGTATTGAGTTCAACAACAATTTCGCCTTCGGTGGTGTCGAATGTTGCGGAATACGACTTTGACTCATCAATGCACTTCTTCATTGGCGAAGCAAATGACGCCACTTTCTCTTGGGTTCCGTCGGCCTTGGGACATTCTGTCTCGCCTTCAGCAACACCTGCTGAGTTTGAGACAGGAGGAGCAGTGGTTGCAGAGATGACGGTTGCGTCGTCACCAGTGGCGAGACGAGAAATGAGGAAGAGAGCAAGAACAATGGCGGGGATGCCCACGCCGAGAATCACGCCGCGTTTGCGGACCTTGGTCATCTTTTGCTTGCGGATGCGCTCTTGGCGTGCGCGATCTCGGTTGGCTTTTTGGCGTGCTCTTTTATCTGTTCCCACGAAGTCGGCAGGTTAGTCGCACAGGGGTAGCCTTTGACAACAGTGGCTCTCATCGTTCAGAAATATGGCGGCACTTCGGTAGCTGACCCCGACCGCATTAAGTCCGTTGCCGACCATGTGGCCTTTACGCGCAAGCACGGAAACGACGTGGTTGTGGTGGTGTCGGCCATGGGGAAAACCACCGACAACCTGCTGGGTCTTGCCAATGCTGTCTCCGATATACATCCGGGTCGCGAAATGGACATGTTGCTCACGACCGGTGAGCGAATCTCTATGGCACTGCTGTCAATGGCCCTTGCCGGGGTGGGCGTAGAGGCCGTCAGTTTTACGGGGTCGCAGGTGGGCATTATCACCGACACCATTCACACCAAAGCAAAAATTCTTGAAGTGAAGGGTGATCGCGTTCGCGATGCTCTTGCCGAAGGAAAAGTTGTGGTGGTTGCCGGATTCCAAGGCGTCTCCACCGACTCAGAAATCACCACACTTGGTCGTGGCGGAAGTGACACCACAGCAGTTGCGCTTGCTGCCGCATTGAATGCCGACGTGTGCGAAATCTATACAGACGTCACCGGAGTTTTTTCCGCAGACCCGCGCATTGCGCCTCAAGCGCGCAAGCTGTCGCATCTTCAGTTTGACGAAATGCTTGAAATGGCCGGAGTAGGTAGCAAAGTTCTCGCACTTCGTTCAGTTGAATTCGCCCGTAATCACAACGTTCCCATTCATGTTCGTTCCAGTTTCACTTGGGAACACGGCACATGGGTCAGCGTGGAAAAGTCACAAGGAGAATCCTCCATGGAAGAACCAATCATTTCTGGTGTCGTGCACGACGCAAGTGAATCCAAAGTCACGTTGCTTGGTGTTCCCGACCGCCCAGGTATTTCTGCGGCAGTGTTCGAAAACTTGGCGAACGCAAACATCAACGTCGACATGATTGTTCAGAACACGTCAAAAGATGGTCTGACAGATATCTCTTTCACGGTTCCCAAAGCCGACATGAAGGTTGCAGAAGACATCGTGTCGCGAGTGTCTAAAGAAATTGGCGCACAAGGTGTCTCTCACGAATCAGACATTGCAAAAGTGTCATTAGTGGGGGCCGGAATGAAAACCAGCCCAGGTGTTGCAGCAAAAATGTTCCGTGTTCTTGCAGACAACAACATCAACATTCACATGATCTCTACCAGCACCATTCGTGTGTCGGTAGTGGTGTCATCTGCAGACATGGAATCGGCCGTTCGCTCGCTCCATACGGCATTTGGTTTGGACTCTGGTACCGCCTATTCGGCACCATTGCCCGAACGCAAGTAACTCGCCTGCCATACTCGAAGCATGGCACTTCGTCGTCAACTCATCCCATGGCGTGCTGCTGGTACGCGTGCCGAGATGCGACGAAATGCCGATGAAGTAGTACGCGACACTGGTTGGGTCTTCAATAACCAGACTGGCAGCTCTCTCACACTTGATGAGTTTGTGAAGACGGGCGACGCCGAAGTTGACATTTATCTCGACCGATTCGGCTGGAATTCAATTGCTGGTCAGTCGTCAGTTCTTGAAATTGGGTCGGGCATTGGGCGTATGACCTCTGCGTTGTCTCGCAAGTTTTCATCAGTTGTTGCAACAGATGTCGATGCTGCATTTCTTGAGCGGTGTCGCGAAACCGTCGCGCGATTTGGTCGTGTGAACACTCTTCGCACTGTTCACATTGCTGATGGCAGTTCAATTTCAGTTAGCGACAATTCTGTTGATGCAGTGTTTTCGTACATCACACTTCAACACTGCAAAGCCAGTGATGCATTACGGCTCACCACCGAAGCACTTCGAGTGGTGAAGCCTGGTGGTCACATTGCATTGAACTATCGCACGTGGGTTCCAGCCGACGTCGTTCTTGTTCCAGCCGGCGCAGTCATGCGTCTGTTGTGGCGAATTCCTGTGGCAGGGCAAAGATTGTCGCAATGGCGGTGGTCTACCCGCTTGGGGTGGCAAGCCAATCGACTTGATCCTCGACGGGTGCTCGCTCTCCTGCAGGCATCGAATGTTCAGTTCGACGAGTTGGTCATATTGCATCACCCAGGTCGCCCACAACGCTCTGTGACCTACAACGGAAACCCTGTCACTCAGCGTGATTTAGATGTGGCTAATAAAAGTCATTGGTGGCTGCTCGCACGCTGCCATTAGCCTGAATTCCTATGCGCGTAGGAGTAGTCGGAGCAACAGGTCAAGTGGGCAGCGTCATGCGAACGCTGTTAGAGGAACGCAATTTCCCCATCACAGAACTTCGGTTTTTTGCATCAGCCCGTTCAGCGGGAAGCACATTGCCGTGGAAGGGCGGAACCATCACGGTGGAAGACGCATCTGTGGCCGACCCCAGTGGTTTAGACATAGCGTTGTTCTCTGCTGGCGCAACGTCGTCGCGTGAACTTGCACCGCGTTTTGCTGCAGCCGGAGTCATTGTTATTGACAACTCGAGTGCGTTTCGAATGGACCCGGATGTTCCACTGATTGTTAGTGAAGTGAATGGTCACCTTGCGCACAATCTTGCAAAGGGAATTATTGCAAACCCGAATTGCACCACTATGGCTGCAATGCCCATCTTGAAGCCGCTTCACGATGAAGCAGGACTTTTAAAGATGATTGCAAGCACATACCAAGCAGTCAGTGGTGGTGGTCTTGCTGGTGTAGAAGAACTCGATGTGCAAGCACGTGCAATGACCGAACGCGCAGCAGAACTCACTTTCGATGGTGATGCAGTTGCGTCTCCTACTCCGAAGAAGTTTGCGCGCACCATTGCGTACAACGTGTTGCCGTATGCCGGTTCCATGGTGGATGACGGTGAAGGCGAAACAGACGAAGAGAAGAAGTTGCGCAACGAAAGCCGCAAGATTTTAGAAATTCCGAACTTGTTGGTGTCAGGTTTGTGCGTACGTGTTCCGGTGTACACAGGCCACTCCATTGCGGTAAACGCTGAGTTTTCTCGTGAAATTACGGTGAAGCGAGCACATGAAATTCTTGCAAACGCTCCTGGCGTTTCGTTGGTAGATATTCCTACTCCGTTGCTAGCAGCAGGGAAGGACCCCAGCTATGTGGGTCGCATTCGACAAGATGAAACCGTTGATGGCAACCGTGGTTTGGCGTTGTTCCTTAGCAATGACAACTTGCGTAAGGGTGCCGCGTTGAACGCGGTGCAAATTGCCGAATTACTCGTGAAATAAAAAATGAGCCGCATCAGCGGCTCATTGCAACCTGGTCGGGGTGACAGGATTTGAACCTGCGGCCTCGTCGTCCCGAACGACGCGCGCTACCAAGCTGCGCCACACCCCGTGGTGCTATGCGAGGCTATCTGCGGCTTCAATTCCCGACTCCGGAGCACTGTCATCTGCGTCTGCAGATTCAACAACGGGAGTGGGGATTCCTTCGGCGTAACAACCGCCCGTGGAGATTGCTTTCACCGCTTTGCGAAGACGTAGTGCGTCGAGTGGCTTAATTGTCCAACCGTCGGCTCCGCTACGTCTCGCCATGTGAATGTCTGCAACGCGGTCAAGCAACATAAGAACAGGAACTTTTGGCAACGCGCCACTGGATTGATCGAGACGAAGGTCCATGGTGATGGCCATGCCACCCATGGTGCCGACCTGCATGTCGAGAATTGCAATGTCGGGAGTGCGCTCGCGAACACTACGCGCAACGTGGCGACCATTTGAAATGATTTGGAACGAGGTGGAGGGCGACTCGAGCGCGGCCTTCACTTCATCTACAACCCACTGGGCATCTGTTGCGATCAAAATATGCACGGGACTGACTCTACAACTGTGGCTTGGCTACTGCGAGTTGATGTGCCAAAACACCAATGGAATCCATGCTGTGGATGTCTTCGGCTAATTCCGTGGCGGACGCGAGTGGCACCTGCGGGAATGTGGTGCGGGTGCGTCGGACAAATGCGTCAACGCCGGCTTCGGCTCGTTCGGCATCTTCATACATAGACGCCAGTAACGAATGAAGTGCTGCTTCATCGCCCGACGATTGAGAGGCGCGTAGATGTTCATCTGTTGACGATGACGAACCAAACCGTGGCGGCATTCGATTGGCGACAAGTAGGCGGAGTTCAATTCCTAAGCGTGAAAGTTCACTAACAAAGTGGTCTGCTTCTTTCAGTGCATCGGGCGACGGTGCGGTGACCACAACGAAGTGCGTGTCGTTTCCTCGCAACATGGCCGCCACAGCAAGTGCTCGTCGAGAGAATTCAGTTTCCATACCGTCGAATGCACGAAGGAACGCGGCGACTCCAGTGAGTGCATCAGATCCAACAACCGACGAGATGGCCTTCAGCACCGGTGTCATTGCGGCGCTTGCAAATCGCAATCCACCACGACTCGGTGCAACAAGCAATCGCACAACTGGATGTTTTAAGAAACGGGCAAGACGTTCTGGCGATTCAAGAAAGTCCAATGCATTGCGTGAAGGGGGAGTGTCAACAATGACTAAGTCAAAACGTGAATCGTTTTGTAAACCATGAAGGCGTTCTGCCGCCATGTAGTCGCGTGTGCCAGACAATGAACGAGACAGGCTGCGGTAAAACGAATTCTCCATTACTTCGCGTGCGCGCTCTGGTGTTGGCGAGGTCTCTCGAACCAGATTGTCGAAAGTTTCTCGAACATCCAGCATGGTCACCCACAGTTCGCCAGATGTATCAAGGGCAACTTTTTGCGGCTCATTTCCCAGTGCGCCATCTAATCCAATTGCATCGGCCAGCCTGCGTGCTGGGTCGATAGTGATGACTACAACTTTGCGCCCTGCTCGTGCTGCATGTACACCTAACGCGGCGGCAACACTTGTTTTCCCAACACCGCCAGTACCGCATGCCACGATGACCCGTGCAGATGAACAGATGGAATCAAGTGTTGTCGTCATTGCATGTTCGCCAGTTCGCGCGCTAGATCGTCGGCAAGTGATGACACAAGCTCGGGGCCGTCAAGGCGACGGCGCATAACCCGAAGTTGCGCTTCATTGCGCGATGTACTGAGAACCTGAAGTGCAGCAGATTGTGCTGCGTAACGTTGCGATGCGTATTCGTACGCCTCTGCATCATCTGCATTATTTGGCGGCGTTGACAGTGCTGGCACCGATGGTTCGCATTTATTCACCACTAGTGGAGCAAGAACAATTCCCACGCTGTCTTCAAGGTCTTCAGCAATCTCAATTGTTTCTGCAACGGGAGTCATGGCCGGAGTTGTAATCAACATGACTTTGCAACGTGCACCGTCGGCCAGCATTGTGAGTACTTCGTCTGCCTGTTGTCCGATGGGACCAGAACTAATAGCGCGCTTTAGTTGTTGTGGAGCGCGAACAAGATCACTTGCGTGTCCGGCAGCGGGGCCGTCCACAATGATCACGTCTGCTCGAAGTTCTTTTTCGAAAGCTTTAATGCGCCCCAGCACCAGTAGGTCGTCCAGACCCGGAGCCGTCGTTGCCACCAATTCCACGATTCCAGAGCGTGCTAACTGGCGTGACAGAAGTCCCATTCCCTTTGATGAGAGGTAATCGGTGAGGGCTCGACCGGGGGTAACGGTGACGCGTTCCAGCAGTTCATGCTGAGGAACCTCAATAGTTTCGGCGTCTAAAGAGACGAGGAGGGTGCGAAGTCCACTTCGGGCCGAGAGCAGAGCAAGGGCACCAGAGATGGCGGATTTCCCTACGCCGCCTTTGCCAGCAACAATAAGGACACGCTGTGCCGTGAAAAAGTGGTGTGGTTCCATAACGCAAGGAGAGACCAGTGAGGGTAGGCGCAAAACGACGCTTCATGTGCGGATTGGGAGTTCTTTTGACACTCCCAGCTTTTGGCGCCCTTGCATCAGGTGCAGCGCAGGCTGCAACTAGTGCCGATGAACTTGATCCCGTCGACGTTGTTGAAGTGAGCGGGCTGGTGGACCGCATTGTGGCCGACAACATCGAGACCGCCATTGAACGTTCACAGAACAATGGTTCGCAAGCCGTCATTCTTCAGTTGAACTCGAAGGGTGCCGTTATTGGTCGTGAGCGAATGGCAGAACTCTTGGAATCCATCGCGGCGTCAAAGGTGCCCATTGCAATTTGGGTGGGCCCAAGCGGATCGCGTGCGTACGGATTACCGGCACAAATGCTTGCCGTTGCCGACGTCACTGCCATGGCACCGGGTGCACGTGTTGGTCGTACCGGAACGTTGTTGTCGGTGAATGACACACAAATAACTTTCGGTTCAGATGCAGCCAACGATGCCATCTACAAAGACACACTCGGATTCTTGGATGCACGTGAACAAAAGATTCTGAAGTTTTCTACGGACGACCGCGGAGTTCCTGTGTTGCGCAACATGTTGTACGCGTTAGACGGAATCTCCGTGAGAGGTGCAACGTTGGACACTGTTGTTGACGCTCTTGACTCAAAGGGTCAGGTCACGCGTGAAGCAACAACAGTGAGATTCTTCAAGTTGGGCTTAATGCCGCGGCTTCTTCACACAGTCGCCAGTCCACCCTCTGCCTATCTGCTTCTCACAATTGGCGTTGCATTATTGATTTTTGAGTTCTTCACTGCCGGCATTGGTGTTGCAGGTTTGGTGGGCGCTGTCTGTCTCATCCTTGGTGGACTGGGAATTGGTTCACTACCAATGAGCGGATTTGGTGTCGCGCTGTTCTTGTTGTCCATGGTGGCGTTTGCCGTCGATGTACAAGTTGGTGTTCCACGGTTCTGGACCGGGGTGGGCTTGTTCACCTACGTCATCGCATCGTTCACCATGTTTAGGTCTGTCGACGGTTTGTCTATGCGGCCATCGTGGCTCACGTTGTCGGTGTGCATTATTGGAATTGCACTCACCTTCATTGTGGGAATGCCTTCTATGGTGCGAACCCGTTTCGCAACACCCACCATTGGCCGTGACAACTTGGTGGGTACCACTGGCATTGCAGTAGGAGACATTGCACCCGACGGAATTGTCGTTGTCGATGGAGCTCAATGGCGTGCTCGAACAAACCGCGCAACTCCACTCACCAGTAATCAAGAAGTTCGCGTTGCATCTATTGATGGAGTCACTCTGATTGTGGAGCCATTGGAAGGTGCCGCACGCGATTATCGCGAGGCGCGTAAGCCGAAGTAATTATGTTGCTCCTGCTGACTGCATTTGTGGTGTTGATGCCACTAGTGGAGATGTACTTCATTGTGCAGGTGGGTCAAGAGGTAGGCATTGTCACCACCGTCGCATTGTTACTAGTGATCTCCATGGTGGGAACTGCGTTGGTAAAACGCGAAGGTCTGCGCGTGTATTCGCAATTCATGACAACAGTTCGTGCGGGTCATGAGCCAACGCGCGAAATTGTGCACGGAGTGTGCATTCTTGCGTCTGGCGTGTTCTTACTTGCTCCCGGTTTTATCTCTGATGTATTGGGAATTCTGTTGTTGCTACCTCCCACGAGAGCACTTGTGTCACGAATTGTGTTGCGAAGAACACGGCGAATTGCTTCGGTAATTAAGGCAACGCATTCGGGGCGTAGGGTGGAATACAAGGGATACATGCCAAGCGCGGGGGACGTGATTGATGTAGATCCTTTCGAGGGGGACAACGGCATATGAGTACGCCAACAAAGACAGACGAGCCATTTGATCCGGCCACCGTTCCTGTGAAGCCGGCGGCGACCGTCTTGCTCATTCGTGATGCCGATGCGGGCGGCATTGAAGTCTTTATGTTGCGCAGAACTTTCAATGCTGCATTCGCTAGTGGAATGTTCGTTTTTCCTGGTGGAAAAGTGGACGATGTTGATGGTGTTGAAGAAATCGCCGACTTGTGTGACGGTTTAACCGATGCGCACGCCAGTTCATTGCTAGGTATTCAGTCTGGTGGTCTTGCGTATTGGGTGGCATGTATTCGCGAATGCTTCGAGGAAGCAGGCGTATTGTTGGCACGTCACGAATCAACCGGAGATGTTGTTCGCTTTGATGACGATGCCACCGCGGAACGATTCTCTGCAGAACGCGAAAATATTCATGATGGTTCTGTCGCGCTTTTGGACCTCTGTAAAAAGGAAGGTCTTCGTCTAGCAACCGACGAAATCTTTTATGTCAGTCATTGGATTACCCCAATGGGAGAACGACGTCGATTCGACACTCGTTTCTTTATTGCACGTGCACCCGCTGCTCAAGAGCCATTGCACGACGATGGCGAAACCATTGAAAGTTTCTGGATTAGCCCGCAAGAAGCAATTGAACGCGCACACGAGAAAGATCTCATGTTGATGCCACCAACAAAGGCCAACATTGAGTTCTTGTTGCCACATGCAACAACCGACGATGTGCTTGCGGCTGCAGCTCAAATAGGAATTCCGCAAGCCATCTTGCCGAAACTGAAGATTGATTCAGATGGCCGGGTTGTGGGAATTGCTATGCCTGGGGATCCTGGCTACGACGCACTGTGATTCCCACGGCGATGTCTTCATCGCGTGCAGAGCATCCGGCCATGTCGTCAACGTTTGGTGTGTCTTCAATAATGCGCGCTGCAATTCGTGAGAACACCGCAGCGGCAGCACCAATTCCTGCAAGAACCACGGGTTCGCCCGCGTCTCCACCTGCTGCCACTGTTGGTTCAATTGGAACTTGACCCAACAACTCAACACCAATTTCATCGGCGAGTGCTTTGCCACCACCACTTCCGAACAGTGCGTACGACTCGCCATGGTCACATTCAAATGCGCTCATGTTTTCTATAACGCCTGCGACACGCAAGAAGCTGCGGCGCGCCATGTCTGCTGCACGAATAGCTACCTTCTGCGCCGACACTGCTGGTGTTGTGACGATCAGAAGATCGGTGCGCGGCAACATGCGCGCCAACCCCATTTGCACATCACCTGTTCCGGGTGGCATGTCGATGACCAAGTAATCAAGATGTCCCCAGTGCACATCGTTCAAGAATTGTTCGACAGCTTTTGTCAGCATGAGGCCGCGCCACATAAGTGCAGTGCCTTCGTCTTCTACCAACATTCCTGTTGAGACAACTTTCAATAATCCGGCGCCGACTTGACGCTCGTTTGGAATGATTTTTGGTTTGTCGCTGCCGTCGACTCGCTGTGCTTCAAGACGGTCGGGCATTCCCAACATGCGGGGGATAGAGAACCCCCAAATGTCGGCATCGAGCACGCCCACGGTTTTGCCGGCGGCAGCAAGAGCGGCAGCAAGGTTGACCGTGACAGATGACTTGCCCACTCCGCCTTTGCCACTAGCGATGGCAAGGACATGTGCGCTATTCGGCACTGCGGTGTCGGTGGCGTTCTCACGTGCGTTCCATCGGGCGCGGGTCATGACGGCCGAACGCTCGTCGGCGGTCATTTCACCCCAATCAATTTTCACCTTCTGCACCCACGGGTGAACTTCTAGGCGGGAGCGAATGTCTTTTTGAATTTGGGCGCGCAGTGGGCACCCACGAATGGTGAGTTTGACGCCAATTGTGATGATGCCGTCGGCCATGGTGATTTCGCCGGCCATGCCAAGGTCCACAATGTTGTCGCCCAGCTCGGGGTCGATAACGGCTCGCAAAAGATTGCGTACCTCGTCCACGGTGGGCGGCTGGGGGACTCGCTGGCTCACGGTGTGAAGTGTAGAGGCGGTGGCGAAAAGCCGTTAGGCACGCCTAGTATGAAGCCATCAGGTTCTGTCCCAGGAGGTTCCCATGATTACTCTCACCGACACCGCAGCCCAGAAGGTCGCACAGCTCATCGAAGCAGAAGGCGCATCAGACGTTGCACTTCGCGTTTCAGTAAAGAGCGGCGGATGCTCAGGCTTTTCCTACGACATGTATTTCGACTCAGACATCGCAGCAGACGACGTCACACTTACCTTTGGCAATGTCAAGGTTGTTGTAGACCCAGCATCTGCTCCCATGCTTGAAGGTGCAAGCCTCGACTTCAAAGACTCACTCACCGAGCAGGGCTTTGCAATCACCAACCCGAACGCAACGCGTTCATGTGGTTGCGGTAAGTCGTTTAGCTAATTCCGTTCGCGGCTAACACGTCGCGAATTTCGTTCACATCGAACACTGCATCAAGGCGATCAACCAGCACGCCTTTTGAATCGGTGATGTACAGCACTGGTTCGTAACTCAGTTTGTACTCCTGAACTGCTGGCGCTGTTTTGTTGGCAGATTTATCGGCGTACACGTCGGCGTGCACAAAAACCGCTGCGTTTCCTACTGATTGTGACACTTCAATCAGTGCATCAAGTCCGGGTGTGCATGTTCCTGTCGTGCAATACGCCGGTGTACCAATGAGGTAGACAACTGGCTTTCCTTGTGCAAGTGCGTCGGTCAATGTCACGGAATGGAACGGACAAAATTCGTTTGCTCGCGTGCAAATTGGATCAACACCGCGCGCATTGTCGGTTGTGGGCGTATCAAATGGCGGCAACACATCACCAATGAGTGGCATGGGCACCATGTTGCGAGCAAGAAGTTGGAACGACAGATCCGACTCAGGTGCTTCAGCAATTTTCAGTATGTAGATGCCCTCAGCGTCCAAGGTGAAAGAGAATGGCCAGTACGGAACGGACAGATTTTCTTGGTGACGTACAGCAGTGATCTTCTCTATGACTACGTTGCCGTTGTCCGAGTTGATGACTTGAGCCGTGAGTGTTTGTGGCAACTCAACGGTGGTGTCGGAAGGCAGCAGGCCGGTTGTGTCGGCCAAAGAGATGGGAAGGCGCACCTTTCCGGGAACTAAGGCATCTTGTGGGAACCGCTTGACCACTTGCAGGGTTCCGTTGGCAGAAGGTGATGACCCACCGCCGCACGCGGCAAGAACAGCACTTGCACCAACGCCAGCAGACAGAACAAGGAAATGGCGACGGCTGACAGGTGCGGGGATCACGGTGACAATGGTATGTCCTGGGGCGTCTGGCGTAAGGTTGGGGTATGGCAGCACCTGCACAACCCCCATATACCCCTGTTGTTCGCGCCGGAGATTGGATCATCGTCTCTGGTCAACTCGGCATGAAAGACGGCGCCCTTGTGAAGGGTGGCGTTCCAGCACAGACCGAGCAAGCAATCGTGAACTTAAAGGCCCAGCTTGCGTCTATGGGTGCAACCGTGAACGACATTGCAAAGACATTGTGCTTCCTTACAGATATGGACACCTTCGGGTTGTTCAACGAGGTGTATGCACGTGACTTCGGCAAGGCACGTCCTGCTCGCTCAACAATTGGTGTGAAGGAACTTCCATTCGGCGGTGCAGTCGAGATTGAAGCGTGGGCGTATCTGCCTGTTGGCGCGAAGAAGTCGGCTCCAGCCAAGAAGAAGTCGGCAGCAAAGAAAGCGCCGGCCAAGAAGAAGCCAGCGGCCAAGAAAGCCACTGCAAAAAAGTCCGCTCCGAAGAAGGTGGCTAAGAAGTCGCCTGCACGAAAGAAGAAGTAGTTATGCCTGGTCCCATCATCATCGCTGTCATTCTTCTTTTGTTTCCTGTGGTTGTTGGGTTGTCAACTGCTGCACTCGCAGGAATCCTTGGCTACTTCCTCAACAAAGATGCTGAAATTCGTCACGAGGGTAGCGAACTTCTCGAGACCAACGTTTAACAACACGTTGGTGCAGTGTCTGTGACATGACTGCCGACCTACTCGTTCATAACGCACTTCTCGTTGCCACCGTTGATGCGACACGCCGCGAAATTCCTGGTGGTTGGATAGCAATCACAAACGGGCTCATTTCGGGTGTTGGTTTCTCTACCGATGCCATGCCAGAGGCGCGAGAAAAGATTGATGCGTCTGGTTGTTTGGTGACACCTGGTCTTATCAATACGCATCATCACCTGTATCAAAACCTCACGCGTGCGTATCCGCCAATGACATCGTCGCCATTGTTTGGATGGTTGCAGACGTTGTATCCGTTGTGGCGTGCACTGAATGAAGAATCGGCTCATGTATCCGCATGGATTGGCTTGGCTGAACTTGCTTTGTCTGGGTGCACAACTTCAACCGATCATTTGTATTTGCACCCACGAAACGGTGGCGACTTGCTGAGTGCAGAAATTGCTGCTGCACAAGATTTGGGTGTTCGTTTTCATCCAACCCGTGGCTCTATGTCGTTGTCGCAGAAGGATGGCGGTTTGCCACCAGACGATGTGGTGCAAGAAGACGATGAGATTTTGGCGTTGTCACAAACTGCAGTTGAACGACACCACGACCGTTCATTTGGTGCAATGACGCGTGTTGCTCTTGCTCCATGTTCACCTTTTAGCGTCACAAAAGATCTCATGATTCGCTCTGCGGAGTTAGCAGAGAAACTTGATGTTCGTCTGCATACTCACTTTGCAGAGAATGCTGAAGACGATGATTTTTCCATCGCCACATTTGGTTGCCGTCCCTTTGAGTACTTGAAAGAAGTTGGTTGGCTTAGTCATCGCACATGGGTTGCGCATTGCGTCATGCCGAATGCCGACGAAATAGTTCAGCTTGGTGCCGCAGGAATTGGTGCAGCACATTGTCCGTCGTCCAATCTCATCTTGGCGTCTGGAATTTCTCCTGTGGTTGATCTTCGTCGCGCTGGTGTTCATGTTGGTTTAGGTGTTGATGGTTCGTCTAGTGCAGACTCTGCTTCGTTGTGGCTTGAAGCGCGCCAAGCAATGTTGTTAGCAAAACTTCGCAACGGAGCCGATGCTGCCGATGCGCGGATGGCATTAGAAGTGGCAACACTTGGCGGTGCCGGGTGCTTGGGCCGAATTGGAGAGATTGGTCAAATTGCAGTGGGTCTTGTGGGTGACCTTGCTATTTGGGATCTCACAGGTATTCAGTTCGCTGGCGCAATTGCAGACCCTGTTGAAGCTTGGTTGCGTTGTGGGCCAACATCTGCGCGCGACACCATTGTGCATGGTCGTGCTGTTGTGCGTAATGGTCACTTGGTCAGCACCAAAGTAGAAGAGATGATGCGGTCACACACCCGTCTAGCTGCTGACATGCAGAAGTTGAACTAACGCGTGTTAACCGCACTGTTCATAGCGTTTGGTGTGGTGTTTGTTGCCGAGTTTGGTGACAAGAGCCAGTTACTAACACTCACATTGGCAACGAAGTACCGAGCGCTTCCTGTTCTTATCGCCATCACTGCAGCCACTATGGTGTTGCAGGCTCTGTCAGTTGGTGTGGGTGGAGCACTTGGTGCCTCTCTTCCCACCTCATTCATTAATTCTCTTGCGGCCGCGGCGTTTTTGGGTTTTGCCATTTGGACGTTGGTGGATTCTGATGACGATGACGACGTGGAGACATCACCCACATTCACGCCACGCCGCGTGATTGTGTCAGTTGCCAGCATGTTCTTCCTTGCCGAACTTGGTGACAAAACAATGTTGTCGTCAATGACACTTGCAACTGATCGCAATTTATTTGGAACCTGGTTGGGTGCAACTCTGGGCATGGTTGCCGCCGACGGGTTGGCATTGTTGCTTGGCAAGTACTTGGGTGATCGAATCCCGCGTCGCGCTATTCGCTATGGGTCGGCAGCAGTGTTCTTTATCTTCGCAGTGTTGATGCTGTTGGATGTTCTTCGCTCGTAGTTACTACTAACCTTGCACCGTGAATCTTTTCGGTGAAGTTGTTGTCACGATGTTGGTCATTCTCGACCCACCAGGCAACACGCCAATCTTCCTTTCGGTTACTCAAAATCTCACTCAGAAGGAACGTCATAAAGCGGCATACCTTGCAATTGGCACAGCGTTTCTTGTTATTTCAATGTTCGCCATTGGCGGCCAGAGCATCCTTGATTATCTCAACGTGTCAGTCCCCGCACTGCAGGGCGCGGGTGGAATGCTTCTACTTCTCGTCGCTCTGCAACTGCTCTACGGCAAAGGTCACGAGAACAGTTACGAAGCCGCCACTCCTGAACAACGCACGTCGGTCGCAATGGTCCCCCTAGGGACACCACTTCTCGCCGGCCCAGGAACCATTGTCGCCACCATTGTTTTCTTTCAGGAAGCCAACGGCGCAACTGAGTGGTTCAGTGTTCTCGCGGGAATCGCCGTTGCGTTGTCTGTGTCATTGCTTGCACTCAGATTCAGCGGACTAGTGGTGAAGATCTTCCGACCAGCCGGAGTCATTTTGTTGGCTCGTGTTGCAGGAATGATTCTTGCAGCAGTCGCAGTGCAGATGATTGCGGACTCGATCACCGCTTTCGTTAACGCTTCTTAAGCGCTAGACAACTTTCGGGTGAATTCCACTGTTCTCCTCGCGGAGAACTTTTCGAGTGACGTCCTGAACTTTACGAGCAGGGATTGACCCGTAGAGGCTTACAGCACTTTCCAACAAGCGAAGAGCGCTAGCTGTGAACAGCCCAAGGTGATAACGCCCTTCAATAGTTTCGAGGCCTTTCTGTTGGGCGTACATCAAGTGCTCATTCCAAAGTTCATGACCCCACGGCGAATCGTGACCATCGCGTGCTAGCGATTCGGTGTCTCTATTGTCGCGTTCAATTGGGTGCCGCTCTCTCATCTTCTTGTGCTCTTTTTGTAGCCACGTAAACACATCTGTAGCAACACGGTTCACTTCATGTGTGCTGTTGTAGTTGAATGTGGGCACCTTGGGAAGTTTCATTGTCTTCCAAGTTGATGCATTCGCACGTAATTCTTCATGTGTAGGTAAACGTCCGTAGAGCCGAACAGAGCTTTGCAGTGCGGCAACGGCACAGACGCACATACTGGCCAGCTCAAGCCTTCCGAGTCCGTTCCCTTCCGCTAGTCCAGCTCGTAAGGAGTTGGACCAGTATTTTTCAAATTTGGCAACCTTCCAGGAGTCTGGAGAAGTCCATCCTTTCTGCGTTTTTAAGTCATCCGTAAACGGTGTGTACAACTCGCGTTCCTTACCGAACCGAACGATGTCTTCGTGGACCCAGTTAAAGATTTCGTGCCAGTGACGATTCTCAACCGACGCTGGCGGTCGTGGTTCCGAGTCAAGGTCAACCACAAGTGGTGGTAGTGCTTCGGAGATTCGTGATGGGGACCAGCCCCAATCTCGCAATTCACGTCGGGCGTCAGCATCTTGTGCAATTAATTCATCCACTTTGAATTCATCGCCAATGATGTCGGTAACTTGCAGACCTGCTCGAATAGCGATCTCAATTTCTTTGCGCGAACCAAGGCTGAAAGCCCATTTGGGTGTTGCGATGACTGTATGAGCAAATTCGGCGATGACCCGGTCCCACAATTCGTAGTACAACTTTTGGTTATCAATGCGATCTTTCCATTCGAGTACAAAAAGTTGCGATGGGTCCAGGACAACTTTGCCAGGAAAGGCATTGCGGGCCTGATCAGCCCACGATGCTGCTGACAGTAAGTTCGCATCAAGAACATCGGCCCTATAGCGGTGAAGTAAGTCGGAATTTGTCTTCAGTTCTTCTGCCGAGCAATTCAACTCATGCATCAACTTGAATTGGTTGTACCCCGAAGTGATGGGAACTGTCGTGTACACAATTCCCCTAGTTCCAGCAAGGCACTTGACGCCTTGGATAAACACATCGGATACTGGCTTGAGGAGATTTTCAAATGGTTCGTGCGCCGGCATGTAATTCATATTAGACGAGCATCACAAATCCATCTTTACCTGCGGATTCTTTGGCACAGGACCTATCGCACAGAATGTATATTTCTGTGGTGATTTCAAATCTGTCGTTAGAAGGGTTTCGCTCTTTTGGAAACCGTCAATTAATCGATTTAGCTCCACTCACATTCGTGTACGGTCCTAACTCCGCAGGCAAATCCTCGATAATCAAGAGTCTCTTGCTGCTACAGCAAAGTGTTCAGTTCTCGACAAATCCTTTTCCATTGTGGCGAGGACCTCAGGTTGACTTGGGCTCTGTGTGGGACTCCGTACATGGGCATCAACCGAATTCCGCGATGAAAGTGGGATTGACGATTAATCAGCCGTCAATACCCAGACGAACTGACATTGAAAATCAAGCAATTTTCACGACGGCGAAAATTGAATTTGAGTTCTCTATTAAGGGAAGTGAATACGATTCCGTCACGGTAGAAATTTCTTCAGATGATAAGAACAGTGGTCAACTGAAGTTCTCCCGTTGTGGCGCAGATTTTTCTCTATGGATTTTGAACTCTGAATCACTGACGAATTACATCGCGCTAGCAGATGTCTTTGGTGCAAAAAGACCAGACGCGTTGTTCCCGGTTGATGCCAGTCAGAGTCTTCCAGTGTTCTATTCCGATGCCATGTTGCCATCCCAGGTATTTGGACATTTTGACGGTGGAGTGCAGCGGAAACAAGGTCTAGAGATTTCAACAAACGATTTGTTCTGGAACAGATTGTCAACTGACTTGAACCAAAAATTTCGACAAGAAATGTCCAAAGTTTCATATCTTGGCCCACTTCGTAAACAGTGGTCACGCACCGAGGACATCTCGCAATCAAATCAACTGCAGCATGTCGGATCGGTTGGAGAGAACTCGTTGAGCCTACTGAAGGCTCAACCGGAACTCCTTGCAAGTGTCAATACCGCTCTGAATGAAACTCTTGAATGTGGCTACCGACTGCATCTCACATCTCCTACCTACATGATTGAAGGTGCCGAATCTCGACCAATTACATCTCCACAAGTGATGCCAATGCTTGAACATCTCACCTCGAATGTTCACGTGAGTCCTGTTGATGCAGGATTTGGACTGTCGCAGTTGTTACCGATATTGGTTGAGATGCACCTTCGAGAGCAAACGCTGATTCTCATCGAACAACCTGAACTGCACCTTCACCCGCGCCTGCAGGCGCGTATGGGTCAACTGTTCAGAAACGCAGTGAGAGGGAGAAATCAGAATCGATTCATTATTGAGACACATAGCGAGCATCTCATCCTGCGCATTCGTCGCCTCATTAGAGAGGGGTTACTAACACCGGACATGGTAGAGGTGCTGTATGTCAACAATCAGGAATTTACTTATGACGAGTCATCTGATACCGAGGTTTTGTACACAACTCTGAATTCTCAGGTATTGAGCCTCCGTCTTGATGAATACGGTGATTTTATTGACCCGTGGCCAAATGGTTTCTTTGACGAACGTTTTGAAGAACTCTCTAGTACGCAAAACAGGCGTATGGAACAAGTTGATGAAACTGGCGGATTCGGAATAGCGGAAGTGTGACCATATGTCTACATTGAAGCCAATTCTTCAACATGTACTTCTTGACTCCGCTGGTTTCGGCTTGGACGGAAGAGGCGACGAAGTTAGAGAAATAGATTCTCTCATACATAATCTTTCAACTATTTCGCAAGATTTTTCTGTTCAATGTGACCCAAATGCATTGCGGCACTTAGAGGAATTGTGTCGAAAGAGTAATGGAGACTTGGACGCTTCTTTATTGCAAGAGGTTCTGACGCGGGCTCCTATTCGCCATGTGCCATCTGCGGATGTTTCATCAATAGTCGCGGGGGAATCTCAGTTTTTTGAACCTCGGCCCTTTGCAGCATTGACAACTGATGAAAATGAGTTGGATTTTCCCACTGAATATCTTGGCGCGCACATCACTGCATTGAGTGCGTTTCCCAGTAGTTCGTGGAGGCAAGAAGCGATTCGCCTACGTCAACAACATGTTCTTGAATTCACACGAGAGGCGGTTTGGAATCATATTTTTCAGAATTTCGTCTTTGCCCCACGAGTTATGTTCTGTGATCGGTACATAGTAAGTGAAATCTATAAATTCAGTTGCGAAGGAAAATCTCCGTCATCTCGGTCTGGCTTAGGTTATTTCATTCGACGTTTGTCGGAGCTTTGGCGTTCCTCACTTAACACTGAAGAAGATTTTCGTCCCCGCACTCTTCATGTCCTTAGTTCCACACATGAATTTGACAAGACAGCCAAAGATGTTCGTGAGTTATACAATGAAGTTTTGAGAGATATGTTGGACGATTTGTCGCCACCATTTGATGTTGAATTCACCGTAACTAATCCAGGCGGCGCCCTTCATGACCGTTTTTGTGCTGTCGGAGATCGATCGGGAAACATCCTTAGAAACCTTGATATAACAAACAGTATGGACACGTATCTTGGTGAAAAAGGTGATGGCAAACTAATCAAATTCTCCTACCAAACGGATCGCGAGCAGACAGCCGTTATTGGTTCATATTGGACTCAAATGACCAATAAGTGGCGTGAGAAAGGATTTCGCTACATCTGGAAAGCAAAAAAGCCTTAAGAGCCCCAGCGGCCTTGGCCAAAGCGGTAACCCACGGAGCGAACCGTCTGAATAAGGTTCGCATGTTCTTCGCCTAACTTTGCACGCAAACGACGAACGTGAACGTCTACTGTTCGCGCACCGCCGTAATACTCGTAGCCCCACACGCGCGACAACAACATTTCGCGTGTGAAGACCTTGCCGGGGTTCTGTGCCAAGAACTTCAGCAACTCGTATTCCATAAAGGTCAGGTCCAGGGGGCGACCGTTGAACGATGCTTGGTACGTCTCAAGGTTGAGTACCAGTCCAGAGTGCTCTACCAGTTCGGGGCGAGAACCACCATCGACGGATGAGAACAAGTGACGCAGACGCGCTTCTAATTCACGCGGGTGGAACGGAG